>ERZ807291.5941-NODE-5941-length-14997-cov-36.284232_pt1 | contig 14997 bp, 13 predicted proteins | sample MGYA00521257_ERZ807291 | MGnify/ENA primary metagenome ERZ807291 (study PRJEB31413, sample SAMN03169783) | marine metagenome | biome: Marine; feature: Water; material: Subsurface seawater | place: North Sea | collected 2011-04-28 | depth 1 m m ...
GTACATCGGTTAATACTTGACCATCGTCCACCTTACCCGCAAGATCGCCTTGGAGAGCCGTGTAATCTGCTAGTTCTCTTGCCTTACTCATGTACTATTCTCCTGCTGGTAATGCTGCTGCGTCATGTGCTGCTTTAGCAGCTACAACAGTATCGGTATGCACTGCTGCACATATCGCTTGTACTTCTGTAGACTCTGCTGAGTAGTCATCCCCTGCTGATACAACGTGTCTGTGGAAGCCACTAGATATTTCTACACCATCCTCTAGCACCTTAGTGCAGGTACGAACTTGAACTGACTTAAACTCGCCTACTATTTCGATCTTGTCTTGAGTTACTTCTTTGGTTAATGCCATGTGTTTTCTCCACTAGCGAATCCACGCTAGATAGTTTTTAGGTTGTTAAATAAGTAAGATGAAAGTCAACGTGACCAGTGCCTACATCACTCCACTGCAACGAATCACTTGTACCTGCATCTCTGGTAGCAATAAGCCTTATATAACTTGATGTTGGATTTGCATACACGTTAACCCATGCAGAATCGCCAGGAATATTTACTACATAGAACTGTACTACTCCATAGGCTTCACGCAATGGTTGAAAAGGTAAGCCTCCGAATTGCCATACCGCAGAAGCAGATGCAACATTGCCGTTATAGATGTATCCCCTTGTTGTAACTACTTTACCGACTTTTACGTAATTAAAAGCCTCTGATGTAATAAAGGTTCCTGTGGTATTTTGAATCACTGGCGTCCAAGTGCCCTCTTCATAATCGTCAAGCGCATTGGCTGCTGCGGTATCTGTACCAAACAACAAGCCATTCTTTGCTCTTGCCTTGCCATCGTTTAAGACTTCAAGACCAGTAGTCCAGCTTATCGCTGCGTCTGCTGTGCCGCTTGGGGCTACTTTAAAAGTAAATTTTCCATTATCAAGAGTCATGCTTCCAGCTTGTAATGAATCTTTGTACTTCCAGCCAGAGTTGTAATATGCGTTCCAGTTTAGTGAGCCTCCTATTGCAGAAGGCGTACCTGTTAGTGAGACACGCCCAACTTGTACCACTCCAGTTGTAGACCAAGTCTCTGGCGTTACACCAACACCCACGTTGCCTGTGCTAGTTATTTGCATCCGTTCAGTATTGTTTGTGTAAAACTTCATCGGGGTATTTGCATAGTTGCGAATTAAAGCTCCACCATTAACGGCAAGACCAAATTCGTTAGAGCCTCCTTTTATTCCCAAATGTGCGTTCGATGCACCTCCTACCTGAACTTGGCTTTCATATCCATGATTTGTTATTGAACTAGTGCCAACAGCTACGTTGCCTGTAAACACAGGACTAGCAATGGGAGCCTTCAAAGTAATACTATTGGTGACAGTTGTAGAGAAGTTAGCATCATCACCTAATGCAGCCGCTAGTTCGTTTAGCGTGTTTAGCGTAGCTGGAGAAGAATCAACAAGGTTAGATACTGCGGTGTTTACATAGGACTCTGTAGTTTTACCATCTAACGCAGCCTGCAAACCTGTAATAACCGAGATCGCGTGATTGGATGGGTGGGTGTACACAGTGTTAGTGTCAGTAAACAATGCGCCAGAAGGTACATTCGTAAGTACCTGGCTATCATCAACCTTCCCGTCTAATGCCGCTTGCAGCCCTGTAATTACAGAGATCGCATGGTTAGCTGGGTGAGTGTAAGCAGTGTCAGTAAACAAAGCCCCAGAAGGCACGTTGGTAAGTACCTGACTGTCATCGACCTTGCCCGCTAGTAACGCGTCAGTTTCTGATTTCTTGTAATGGTCAGACACCCCAAACGCGGTAAAGGCAACAATCGTAATCTCGTCATTTAAAGTCGCACCGACGTTAAAGACAATAGAGCTACCATCAGTCGCCGTGTAATCAACTGTACCCATACCCACGCCGTTCAACATTACAATAATGTTATTGGGTAGGTACGCTAATGTTGCAGAATGAATGTCTGTCCCAGTAAATGTCGTTTGCCCTGCAGTCGCTGTGTAGCGGTAGCTGTTCAACGAAGCGTAAGCCAACATAATGTCGCGAAATAGCTGAGCAGTTATACGGATCTGCGCTCTATCATCAGTCGTAAATGACGCGGCGGTTGTGCCTTCTTGGGCACGAATAACTGTCAGCGTGTTACCCACAATCGCTGTACACTTTACAATCTCTTTTGTGGAGTTAGTCGGTGTGGATAACGTAATGTAAGTGTGATCACCTGACGCAAGTGTTGGAAACGATGAAGCATCGACCACAGTGATTGTCGTAACAGAAGCATTGATGTTCGCTGCCAGAAAGGTTGTCGCGTCATTTGTAAACTGAATGGACATTATTTTCTCCTATTAAGAAACAGTCACTGTCCAAGAAATTGTCACAAGGTCGTCTGAACCTTTATTCACCGCAGCAAACACTGTACGCGCTAACATCGTGCCGCCGCTCGATGCTGTAAATAAACCCGCTTCTGTCAAAGCACCTGTGGCATCCCCAGCTAACCAAGTTGTTGCATAGGTTACGGCTGCGCCAGAAGCAGTACCGCCACTTACGCTAAGTGCATTACGATCAACTTCAGTAGCAAGTGTCGTGTTTCCTACCGCAGCTGCAGTAGTGCCTGTGCCAACCGCCATGTAACTGATGACACTGCCGCTGTTGCCAGCAAGTCGAGAAGCTAATAACTCTTTACCCGCAGTAACAACTAAGTTGTCTATTTCTCGAATAACCTCACCATTTTTGGTGATGGTTAAAGCACCTTTTAAACTAATCTGATCGTTAATCATTTGTGTTACCCAAATAAAGCTTGGTTAAGATAGACTGCACCGAGTGTCGGTATCGCCCCATAAACAAGTGAGACATCTATCACATCTGTCACACTTACTGTGTCTGTCATTCCGCGCTGGAACTGTACGTTAATCACAATCGCATCCGCGACTGAAACTACATCAGCAACTTCCTTCGTAAAGATCAGGCTCAATGCATCTATTGCTGATACGTTGTCCGCTGCCACCTTGCTCAGTGCGATTGAAGTGTTATCAACAATCGTCGCGGCGTCAGCAAAAAACCGATTCTTTGACTCGGCATCAAGATATATGCCCGCTGCAACCAGTTGCGTATACACGCGCTGAGCCAGCTCTACTTGTCTGACTGACGAGGTGAGTTCTGTTTTTTTGTAATCGACGCCAATATTAAGAGACATTAGTGGTCTTCACGAACCTTGAATTTGAGCTGGTCAAAAACGGTTTGGACTGCACCACTAGCGTAGGTCACTTCGACTTCGCCAGAGAATGTGCCTGCCGTGTCTAAAACGCCCACGGGCCATTGCAAAAACGCTACACCGCTGGTGTAAGGCGCTTGGAGAGTCATAGTAATTGTAGACTTGAGGACGGTCGCCCCAAGAGCTTTGAATTTCAGTTTGGCTGTTGCACCAGTTAAGTCGATCGGTGCCCATGTGGTCGGATCGTCAGCATCTAAGGTATAGCCAGATGCAGCAGCGTTTGAATCACGCAGTGTAAGATTTAGTTCAGGTAACGTGTCGCCCTTCACTAAATTGATTGTGTCGTAGTAAGCCATTTTGACCTCAAGTTTTAAGGGTTGTTCTCAGCATTGACATGCCGTGTCAGTATATCATTATTTAATAAGCTATGCTTATAACTGCGAGTAAATGGGAGTTAGCCTTTTTACCAAGTCCTGCGTGTCCCCATTAAAAAACTGTTCGACGGTTCCAGCTGTTGGACCTAGTAAAGAGACCGTAGCACTTCGCCCGTAGTTGGGGGCTTCGTACATTGCTTTAATAATAGATAACGGGCCTAAAATTCCTGCCCGGTCTACCAAATCAAAAAGATAAGCTAAGATCCCCTCGTCTTCTTCACCGCCACTTTTTCCAACCGCACCTTTTATAACTTCTCGGGTCTGCAATGCGAGTGCCGCCAGCGGCATAAGCGCCCCGAACATCAACCCAGCTGACATCATGGAGCCCACCTTATCACCTTCTTTCCAGCGTGCCTTGGCTTCTCGAACAACACCACCGACAACAACTTGACCAAACGAGTAGAAGAAACTTTTTAATTGCCAGATTAGCATGTAGTGTGGATCACTTGCCCAAACAGGTCTTTGCGCTGCGTTAGGTCGAATAATTGATTCGTCAACAAACGATAAGATTGCTTCTTGAACTTTTTGACCTTCGGGTGTAGTTAGATCCAATATTTCCCCCGTAGTTTTAGCTCCAGGATTATCATACGCTTTGAATACATCTTCAGGTGTTAAACCTAACTCTTCTAAATAACGTATGCTGCGATTGTTACCTTTCATCGCTTCATCAGCGTGTTTGGTAATGAAATCTTGTGCCATATTGGCAGAGATAACACGCGTCATGCGGGTCCAGCTCTCAAGCCCAATAGCTGTAAAATATTTATCTGACCACTTACGCGCGCCTGCATCCATATACTCAGAGCCGTACGATTGGGCCAAAGCTTCTTGAATCGCTGCTCGTCCCGCTGCACCAATGCGTTCAGCGAACGCGACTTGCTCTTCGCGTGACTGCTTACTTATATAGCCACGCCACGCTTTCATCGCACTCTTAAATCCGTTCATATCCTTTGCTCGAATAATGGGATTACCCGCATCAGTGAGCGACGCCACTGTAGCAAAAAGCAATGTTGTTGCGAACTGTAATGCAGCAATATACGACTGTATTTTGTTCCATTTAGGGTCAATGTCTGTACCTAACTGACCCATGTAACCAAGAATTATTTTACGGGCTTGGGCTTTTTGCTTCGGGTTCATCTGTTCAATTAACGCTGCCGCTTCGGCTTCTACCACAGCATATTCAGCATGTTTAATCGCTTGTTTTAAATATGATTGAATAGCAATTGCAGGCGGTTTGTAAAACCCTAAATCCTGCATTGCTTTCATATCCATATTCTTTAGCTTACGTTGAAGTCTTGAATCGAACTTGGCTCCTGGTATCTCAGAATTAGGGGTCGGCATTTCATCAACGAACGCCCCCTCATTCATCATCATCTTTTTAAACACGGTCTTCGCTTCTCTTTTAGTCAGACCTGCTTTTTCAAGTTCAGCGAGCATAGCTGTTGGGTTTTCACTCATTGCCCTTGTGTTATATACAATAGGGAAATAATTTTCAATAAAGCCAATTTTTGGTAAGCGTTTTTTGAGGTATTCTTTATGGAACCGTTCAAAGAAACTCGCGAGTTGTTGTCGCATCTTTGGATCTGTTGAGTCCTCAATTGGGACACCTCGTTGCATCTCTTCGAGCACTTTGGCTGAAAGAGCTTCGTCTTCGCCAATAATTTCGCTGTATTGGGCGTTCCATTTATCCATAGCCCGGTTGCGCCTATTTAACATGTCCCCGTCTTTACTAGCTTCTTGGCTACGTTTATAAAACAGGTTAGCAAACGCAGGTCCGTTTTTACCTAATCGAGTACGTGCGTACTGGTCAGCAGACAGTACTACTTTTAACATTTGCGAAACAGTGTCACTGCCCCATGCTTGACTCAAAAGTTCGGCCAGTTTAGCAACTGCCGCAGAATCTATTAGGTCGGCAATAGCCATTGCAATAGGATCTTCTGAGAACTGCTTGAAGTCTGGTGCCCCCTTCTTTTTAGGGTTAGAGCGGTTTTCGTACGCTGCTCGTTTTTGGATACGAGGTGCCGCATCCTTTGTGCTTCCAGCAACAAACTCTGCCCCGCCAAGCAGGACGAAATTAACTTTGCCCTTACCGGCAACTTCGTCCATGAACTGTTCAAACGTTTCGTTTAAGGTTCCACGCTCTTTTGTGTCACGCAATTGAGCGCGAGCTTCGTCAGACAAACCATTTATCAACTGTGTCTTTACGAACTGCCGAGAACGATTAAAAATTTGCGTAACTTGCTTTGCTACTTTTTTGAAAAAAGCCGCAGAAAAATCGGCTGGTTTTGTAGCTTGTTTCTTTGCCCATGCACTCACTTGGTCGGCAAACCACTCTTCAAAACCTGCGCTGTCGTCAGTGTATGTATACTCACCAGCTTTTTTAATCTTGCGTTCTTTATCAAACTGTTTTTGCAGCCTGTCTTTTTGCACTTGGGGAAGTGCCGACCACATATCCCACATTACAATGTGGCCCATTTCATGACCAAGAACAAATAGTTGCTCTGCCTGTCTGTAGGCATTACCTTGATTAAGCTTTTTAAGGACAATGTATCTTTGCCCTTTGTATTGTATTACTGCGGCTTTTGGTGGTTTGCCTTGTTTATATTCGCCAACAACATTAAGGAACCCATTCCTAAACACCTCATCGGCTAGCTTCTTTACCTCCGCAGGTATGCCTGTCGATCCGAGATCATCGCGATAGACGATGTTTATCTTACCCTTTATCTTTAAGATTTTAGAGATAGCGTCGACGTAATCAAGAAAAAGTGTGGGTATATCCCCCCAAGCAGTAACACTGTTTTTCGTGGCTTGCTCTACTTTATTTTTCTTTTCTTGGTTAGTTGGATCTAATGCACTTTCAGCTTCAGCTTTCCTTTTTTCTGGGTTACGACTTATTCCTGTTCGCTTTGTGCTTTTTTTGGAAGTAACAACTATCGCATTGCCGTCTTCATCAAGCATGCGTTTTTTGTTGTCCTCCAAGCGTGCTTGATTCTCGCCCATAACCGTAGTGTCAGTTTCTAAACTGGCGTCTTCTTTTGCATCAGCAAGTTCGTTAAGGTACTCCAAATCATTTTGCGCATACTCTAACCGTTTTTGCGCTTTTTCAACTTTATCCTGAGCCCCAGGATTATTTACGTCATCGGCAAGTTTGGATTCTGCAGCCTGAAGATCCGTATAAAGTTTTTCAATCTTACCCTCCAGTTGCATTTTACGATTGTCGCGACCCGCCTCTCCATCAAACGCGGAGCCTTCTTTTTGGTCGCGTCTTTCTGCCCATGCCTCATTCAGGTCAGCCCATGTATAAGTAGAACCATTTTGTTGTGCAATGACCGTGTCGCCCGGAATAGAACTTTCTTGTATGAATACCATGCCGTCTTTGTTGACTAGCTTGTATACAAGGTTGGGATTCTTCTTTCGTAATGCGTCTAAACGCTTTTGTGCAGGTCCTTTTATTTTACCAAGGCTTTTGCGTTTAGGTTTCCATCCTTCGCCTTTTGAATTTTTACCGATCACACGCTCTACGTTAACCTTAAAACCTTTGTCTGCCATTTCTTGGTTCATACGCAAAAAGCCAGCCATTAGCAATTGCGGATAGGTCATTGTACTTGCGTTGGCTTTATCTTTTTCATTAGCACGTTTGCCAGTGTGGGCCATTTCGGCGGGGGCTAAAGAAAACGCTTTGCCATCTGGGTCTACTGCCGGAATAGTGCGATCTACGCCTTTTGCTTTTACGCCTTTGCGTGCTTTTTTTATACCTTCGTTAATAATTTCACTGACGTCGAAACTGCTTTCCACGACCTCTTCGATGTACGCAAGGCCATCTAGTTGCACGATGCGATACTGCATGCCAGGGTTTTCTTCCTGCAATTTCGCCATTCTTTTTTTGATGCTAGTACTATTTAATACATATCCGTCGCCTTCGGCAACCGCATTACCTTTTTTGTTTTTCCCTATAAGACGCTCTTGGTAACCTTGAGGCTTCTCTCGCAATTCGCCTTGCGAAGTCCGCTGCTCGGTGGCACCCGCTTCAGGCAGATTACTTTCTTCTTCTATTACATCGCTGAAGATTTCGCGCTCGACTTCTGTCTTATCATCCCCTTCTAATTCCTGCTTACCAGCTAACTTCTTTTGGGCTTGGCGCATCAGCACCATAAACTTGTTAGGGCCCATCTCGTCAGCGCGGCGGTTTAATTCTTGTATCGCAGCTGCGGCTTCTGGATTTGTTTCGGGATCAACAGCGGTAGGATTGCCATCCTCGTCTGTTGGCATTATTGCTAACAGATCGACAAGTGAAGTCTGGGCTATGTTTTCAGGACTCAGTTGAGCCCTCCGCTTTGCCTGTTCCAAAACTGATAAATTTTTGCCGTCCATTGAGGCCATGCCAGCTGATCGTGTTCCACCATCTTGTGAACCATCAATCCTGGGCGCTGATACCCCGTCTGTTAGTAACTTTGGTTCTTCTTTAGTTACTTCTTTTTCCGTAGGATTATTTTGAGCACGCCGTTCAGCTAAAATACGTGCGGTTTCATTAGCGGTACTATTAATTTGCCCAGCCATGTTGCCGATAAGTTTGCCCGATGCGCCTAAAGACTTGCCGGCAACCAAGCCTGCAAATGCCGCTTCGGACATTCGCATTGTGGCACTTTTAATATCGTAGTTGGGGTCTTGGATGAAACGCTGAGCGATCATCAAACCTTCTTGACCTGCTTCTGCTCCTAGTTCTTTTAAACCCTGAACGCCGCCAGCTTTGACCACACCGCCTGTTAAATTGCGTAGATACTTGCCTTTCTTTATGTGGCTACCACCAACTAACTTTTTTACTGATTTATAGAACGCTAGTTCTGGTAGAACATCCAATACGGCAAAAGGCACACCCATAGCAAAAGCTAACTGTGCAGCATCCTTTTTCTCTATATCGGATTCCATAGATTCACCAAAGGAACTCGATGAGCCTTGTATATAACCTGAACCAAGAGCGCCTATCTTCCCGCCTTTTTTAGCGCCTGTTACGCCGAACTTTTTTGTCGCTTGTGCTGCTGCTGTTCTCTTTATTGCATCCTGGGCAATCTTGTTGCTGTCAGGTGTTCCTAAACCTGCAGCGTAATCCTTTATCGCTTTTGTTACAGCGCGTTTTGCTTGGTTTTTGGCAACAAGACCACCGACAGCTCCGGGCACCGCACCAGCACCGCCTGTCGTTAAACCGCCTGTTACAAATCCAGCCGCTGCCCATGCAAGTGAGTCCAGTGCTGAAGGGATTGCTTGGTTTGCAGTGTAATTAACAAGTTCTCCAAAATCGCTCAGTAAATCTATTGGGTTCTTGTTTTCATCTTTGCCTTTATATGAATTAGCGACGTCACCAACAAAATCTTCAAAGTTGACAAGATGTTGGCTTATTCGCGAAGCTTGGCTGTCTCTGACTGCGGCTCTTTCCATGAGCTCGGCACCCTCTTCGTTATCACCAACGAGATAGTTACCTGCGGCTCGAAACGTGAGATAAGAGGACTGTAGTCCTTTAAGCCCGGCTGCTCTTCCCGCCGCGCCAGCTGATAAACCAGTAGGCGTTATGGTCGTACCATTTTGCTGGTCTACTTTTAACGAGGCTATCCTGCCTTTCAGATCCTCTATACCTTTACGTTCTTTTTTCCTTGATTCCTCTAAATTACCCCGCAACTGTTGACTAAGAGTTTGTAGTTCCTCTGTAGACATACTCTTAGGATCAAAGTTAGTGGCCATTCTTACTTAACTCCTAGAGCAGCTTGCCGTGCTGCCAACTCAGCCTCCATCGCGGCTATTCTCATTGGTATTAGGTTTTGCTCCACTTCAGCAGGCGTTTTAAGAATTTTTGAAAGAGCTAATTGCACAGCGTCGTTGCCTACATCTGTAAGCTTGTAATCTCTGTCACCATGGGCTTCACCAAACTGATCGTACATGGTGATTGTCCCATCGGCTGATAAAGCAAAGCGTGTTGTAACTTTTTGCATTGGGTTTAATGAGGAAAACTTATTATAGTCAAATGGACCAAAGCTGGCTTGGTCTTCATCCGAACCTTCGAACCAGTCAATAAAGCTGTTGAACGCGTTTACACCTAATTCTTTGTAAAGCACTTGGTTCAGATTTTGAGACAACAAGTTCTGTTCAACCATTGGCATGGTCGTCACATTGTAATTGTTTGACAATGCTTCAACTGACTCGTAAATGTCCAGCCCGTTATCGCCCTCATCATTGTGCTGTTGCACAACAGCCATTATCTCTGCTTGGCTTCGTCCATCATTTTGATCCGCGCCCGGTTTATGCTCCCACAAAACGTTGCCGGTTTTTGAATCTAGAGCTTGGACTGTGCCGTCGGCTGTTGTGTTATATTTTGGTTTATCTGCATCGCCTGCAATTTTCATTTGCTCTTGGATGAGTTTAGTCTGGTTGTCCTGAGTATTTCTTGCAATAGCAGCATTCTCCTGCATCTGCCGATCAATGAGAGTTACACCGTCCGCCGATAACATTCCTGTGTCGGCAACTCTAGCGATAGCATCATCGTCGATCATACCCAAAGATTTGGCGACGTGTAGTTGATAAAGCAAAGCGGGGGTCATTTTCTGCGGCCTCAAAAGTGATGCCTGTACTTGCTCAATTGGTGGCGGGTTTGCAAGTACTTCTTTTTCTACTGCGGCGATAAGAACAGGGTCTTTAGTTTGGCGTGCTTCTAGCTTGCCTTTTTTGACAATGTTAGCAGCCGCTTTAGCTTTTATTTTCGCGTTCTTCATAGGTGCCATACCATCGGCGTATTCTTTTGTGTCCAACAAATTATTGTGTGCTAGCTGTGCAGCGTCAAACGTGTCATTACCCGCCGCTTTTCGATCAGCTAGTCTTTGACCTAATTTAGTTAAAGTTGTTAACTGAGTTTGCAGAGATTTTGGGACTTTGCCACTTTGGCCGTCAACCCTTGCTTGGACATCTTCTAGTCGTTTAGCATTCTCTTCGATTCTAGTATCAATCTGAGCAAGAGGTTCCCGCATAAGATCCATACGCTTCTCGGAAGCCGTTACGGCACTGTCCCAATTGTCGGCGTACTTTGTGTCTTGATCATCGGGTGCGGCTGCAGGATTAGTAGCGGTAGGTTGAACGGCTTTTGCTTGCTGATCGGCCTGCACTTGTTGGCTTAGATCTGCTGCTTGCTGAACACTGTTGTTGTTCAGCACTAAACCTTCACCCTCTTCTTGGCCATTTATCTTGTTCATAGCTATTGAGATGGCTTTTAAATCGTTGGACAAGGGTCGTTTTGCTGCTTGATGCATAGCTATCGAAACCTGGGATTTTAAAATGTCGAAGCCTTTTAGATCCATGGCCGTTAGGTCATCCCCTTCTACAGCGGTCCGATTTTTCGACATGTACATAACTTTGTCAGGGTCATTAGGGTCTTGAATTTGTATAGCACGACGCCCGTCGCCAAGATCAACGGCACCTACAAATCTGTATTGAGTGCCATCAGCGCCCGTTAAAAGCTTCTTTGCCAATTCAGGCTGGTTTATGACGGCACCAAACATCTCAGCCACTTCAGGGCCGTCTGTCAATTTTTTTTCGGTACCATCTGGGTTCATCATGTTCTGAAAAAACATACCTGACTCGCTTGCTAGCACGGTGTTTTGATTTTCCAGTTCTTGGGCAAACGCAGTTGCGGCGTTACCACGGGTAGAGGTTCTTGTAAATTCTAAGTCCGCATCACGTTTTGGTTTAGCTAATTTAAAACGCTCTGCCTCAAGATCTACAGCAGCTTGATTTGCACTTTCTGATACTTTATTTGACCTTCGAGTCTCGCCTAAAACAGACTGTCTGTAGGCTTGATCCTTTACCGTGTTCGCTTTGTTTTCAGCAAACTGCGCAAGCTGAAGACCCAAACTGGCTTCAAACTGTTTGTTTTGCATTTGCGCAGCTTGTCTACTTTGCACTGCGCCTAAGATTGGATTCGTGTATGCCATTGTCTTTTCCTAACCTATTCCAAAGCCGATAATTTGACCCATCATTTGCATGTTGGATGCGTGAGCTGCTGCGCGATCTCGCTGATACTGGGCCTCTCTTGAAGCCTCCATACCTGCGGCTGAACTTAGTCCACCCATTGCCACGCCCAACTGTTCGTTACCGATACCCATAAGATTAGATTTCAGACCTAAGTTTCGGTCTCTCTGGGCTAATACTGAGTTGTTCACTGCACCAGTAAAGTTCGACGCATTACCTAAAGAATTCATACGATTTTGCGATGCCTGTTGAGCACCTGTTAGACTTGCACCGTAACGGCTCAACGTGCGTTGTTGCATTCCATCAGAAACCTGCTGCCCAAGAACCTGGGAAGATTTTGCATTGTCGATCATCGCCCTGCTGTCAGTGTCGGCCAACAATGCTTCTTCTGTACTACCAAATTTGTCTAGGTAATTCTTGAGCTCGTCTCGTGAAATGTTTGCAAGCGTCTCTTGAGCCATTGACCCTGCATCGGTTGATACTGTTCGATTTTGCTCTTCACCTATTCTGTTAGGCTTATAGTCTATAGGCACACCTTCTTTAAAACCTTGAGATGGGGGTCCTGTGTTAGGCCCTTGGCTGACGCTATTAAACATATCGCCGAGTTTATCTAATACACCCATTACCTTACTCCTCTGTGACCGAGTCCCACTGTGCTTGGGTTATTTAACTTGTCTATTTGCGCTTGTAGACGATCTAATTCCGGTGTTTTTACAGGGTTAAATTTTGTATATAGACCCGCGCCGAGATCGCCAGCAAACGCCATGTTTGTATCTTGCATGCTGCTGGCTGCCTGGGACTTAGCGACAATTTCTTGGTTCTGAGCACGGGCTGCTTGGGATAAACCTTGCATTGCTGTGCTACGACCACCTTGCCCAATTTTAAGTGCGCCCAGTTGTGCTTGGTCTCGAACAGTTGTTGCTTTTTGATCTGCTGAAGCCAATGCGCCACCAAGAGCATTGCTTTGTATAACACCCTGCTGGGCTTGTGTACCTATAGAACGACCGCTGCCAAACCCGCCACTGCTACCGGAAGCACCCAAGCTGGCACCCTGACTTGAAGAAAATGCCTGTGCCGTATCAGCGTTTGCTCTACCGCCAAGGACTGCAGAAACATCGCGCCCAGACTCCTTAACAAAACCTTCTTGCAGGGGTCTGTACAACTCTTTATGACGATTAGAAACTGTGTTGGCGTTATCGACCAGTGCTTTTTCATGTGGTCCTGCTTTTGCTTTTGTTGCTGAACTACCCATTTCTATTCACCTGAAAGTGGTATGTTACGAATGCTGGTTCAAAACCTAGCTCCTTAACACGCTTGCCCCAACCTAATCGGGCTGAATTAAATTCAATACGTTCGACGCCCAACTTGTTTGCCAGATCGTGTCCTGCTGCGATGGCTTCTGCAAAAACATCTAATCCTGGAGTAAGCCATAAGTGGTCAATAACTAAGGTAGGCATCTCTTCGTACCCAGAATCGTATTGGCTAAGTATTACAAAACCTAGACGATCCATACCTTCTTCAATCCAATACAGATGGACCTTGCCTTGCATGAGGTGATGGTAGATGTCAGCAGCAACAAACTTTGCTTGAACCTTGCGGATAATCTCCGTCATGCCATTCTCAAAGTATAAATAGTCGGTCCTGATCTCGTCCTTTGTAGCCGGCACTAACTCGACCATCTACAGACCTCCGTACCTAATGCGCTTGCGGGTTGGGCCATTACGCCCATCTGCTTTATTAGAGGCGTCTTGGATATGTGCCTGAAACTCAGCTTCATGTTTCATTGCGCGTTGTGGATTTGCCCAAGGCATATCTTGCGCGTTAAAAAGGTTGGCTAGTGCGCCTGCCATGATTCCATCAACGTAGTTTTCTACAAACTCAGTATCAATACTGGTTGCAGTTAGCGAAGGTTTAAGGGATGCGTACAGGGTAATGTTATCGTTGGAAGTTTCTGGTACTGGAACCAAGTAAATTTTCTTGTTGCTTGGGCGAATATAACTCTTTGGGGTGCCCATTTCGGTGCGCCATGAAGGGTTTTCGTGGTTAGCACCTTGTTCTGTTTCAGGGGTTATTTCTTTTTTGCCTAGCGTTGCAGAGTGTATGTCTACCAAGTTTGTGTTTTTTGGTAGATCAATCTCATACTCAAAAAAACCCGTGATTGTAACAATAGGTTCTAAAGTGACTCGGTATGCATCACTGCGCCTGCAAAAACTTAACGTTGCGTCTTTTATTGCTTTTTCCACAACAAAATCAGGACACCCTGTAATGTGGTAAGGAAGTAAGCTAACCATGTCTTTGTAATTCATAGGTTACACCTGTGCTACTGTGCGCATGTTCGGGCTAGCCACAGAATCCAATTGAATTTTTATGCCAAGAGAGGCAGCTAACGTTTGATAATGCTGAGCACTACGCTGACCACCAATCTGATCTGTTTCCTTCGCATAGGCGCGATATAGGATGTAATCCAATAAGTTGTTTGCGTGTATGTCTGGAATAGTTATGTTGCCGCCAGATGAAACTTGCGTAGGCTCTACTGCGTACACGGCTTCAATGTACCCGTTGCCATTATTAGGGGGGTAAACATAAAATGTTCGGGGGTCTAACTCGTCAAATGTGTAGTGATCAACGACCGCTGTTGCTGTTTCGCTATGCCATAATGGCTTGCGCGTATCTAATACATCGCGATCAATAACCCTAACGACCTTTCCACCAACGCCTGCGCTTGATAGATTTCGGACAAGTCTTAATACTTGCAAGCCGCCTGCAGGGATAGACTGTTTAGTACCAGCGACCATCGTTACAGATTGGTTAATCGCACTGACTGACGGTTTAAGAAGGCACACTTCTCTTTGACCATCGTTTAACCAGGAGAGCAGTTCAGTTGTTGGCCAACGGACTGCTGATTCATCTTGTAAAATCGTCTGAGCTTTACCGATGATGTCGTTCGATGAAATGGCCATTACGCCTCGCTAATTTCAGCCCATGCAATATCGCGCTGTAATTGAGTGATGTCATAACCTAGAATCTTTTCTAAGCTACGAACTTTAGGTTCGCCGTTCTTTGAGAAGGACTTAGTGTCGCCTTCCTCTATTAACTGCTCAATAGCAGAGACAATCTCCATAGTGCGGTCTTCGTCTGAGACCTCATCTATTACGACTTCTTTAACTGCAGCTGTCTTAGCTGTCTTTTTACTACCTACAGGATATGCTCCTGCAGCAATACATTCGTCCACTAAAGGTGGTGGGACTTCTTGCGCAACACCAGCTTCAAACCAAGCCGATTGGCCTGTCGTACTGCTTACGTGCATTGCCTTATCAGAAATCAACATATATAAAACTCCAAAAA
>ERZ807291.5945-NODE-5945-length-14988-cov-12.344405_pt1 | contig 14988 bp, 14 predicted proteins | sample MGYA00521257_ERZ807291 | MGnify/ENA primary metagenome ERZ807291 (study PRJEB31413, sample SAMN03169783) | marine metagenome | biome: Marine; feature: Water; material: Subsurface seawater | place: North Sea | collected 2011-04-28 | depth 1 m m ...
TCTAAACCTGACAAGTTTTCGGGATTCCCGGCATAGGTCTGTTTGTCAATATTGAGAACTGACTCGCACATATTTTCATTCAAAATTAATCGAATAAAGTTGGATCCGATAAACCCAAGCCCACCTGTTACAATAATTCTACTCATAGCGATACATGCATTCTCATTTTACTTAAGGAATCACGAACAGCCTCTTCGACGGGGCGTAATGCAATACCATGATTTTCTGATTTCGTAGTATCCATAACACAGTTTGATCGCGGCGTAATCGCAGCTTTACTCATAAAATCGTCTTCGTTGTTAAAGAAGCTAAATTCCTTCTCGGTTACACCCTCTTCTTTCATCCATTCGACCACTTGACGGGTTGTAATAGATCCAACATTGGTCAAATTGTAAATTCCCGGTTCACATTTTTTAGAAAAAGAATCTACGCAAGCCTTAACATATTCATCTAAATGAGAGATAGAATTTTCTGCTTCCAATAAAGATGTGTAATTTAAAAGTTTTTGAAGATAATTTCGAGGACTGCTTTCTTCGTTGAAAGGAATACGCAATCTCCAAATGTAACAATTCTCGGCATCACTTAAGACTTCTTCCCCCAATGCTTTTGTACCGCTGTAAAAACTACAGGGGCCGTTACGAAATGAAAAGTTTGGCTCGTCATGCTCGCTCCATCCTTCTCCATTCGATTTCCTGCCAGAATATATACAACCACTGGAAACATGCCCCCAGGGAATTCCTACTTCTTCACATGCAGCTCGAATACGCCCGGGTAAAACAGCATTACCCCAAAGGCATTCCGCCTTATCAGATTCACACGCATCAACATTGGGTTTCCCAGTATACCCCGCTGCATTAATCAAAAATTTCGGTTTCTTACTCTGTAATATTGAAATTAACGTGTCTATGTTCGTGTAATCAGACCCTGTACGAGATAAACCACAAACATCTTCACCTTCTTTCTGAAGATATTTAACAAAATAGGATCCGAGATATCCGGTTGCTCCAAGAATTAAATACATATTGCCTCATTATTTCAGAATATGCAGAAATAACAACGGAGTTTTTCTCAGCCCTAATTTCAAGAACCTAAGAATTCTCCAGCTTTTTTCGAAGTGCTGCTTTTTTATATTTTTCCGCATGGCGAACCCCTTTGCTGGTTGCCATAAAAACAATCTCTTTCGATATACTCACCGCATGATCTCCTATCCGTTCGAGAGATTTGGAAATAAAAACCATCTCAAAAACCGAGGAAGCCAAAGCAGGGTCTCGTGAAACTAATTCGCCAAAAAACTCGTTATTTTCACGATTTAAATGATCAACTGTAATATCACGACTCCAAATTGCCTCAGTACGATCCTTATCAAATTCGACAAAAACATCTATTGCCTCTTTAATCATAGAAAGGGTAATCTCAGCCATTTCGGGAATATGATTCAAGTGCCCGTTCATTGCCTTTTGGGACCTTCTCACAATTGCCTTAGCTTCGTCCCCCACTCTTTCCAGTTCGTGACTAACTTTCATAGCCGTTACTAAAAAACGAAGATCAGCAGCTACCGGTGCATGGGTCGAAAGGTGAATCGTGATATCGGATACAATCTGATTTTCCAGAGTATCAATTTCATCATCTTTACTTTTTATGACTTTTCTAAAGGAGGGGTTTCCTTCTTTTATTGCCTCAATCGATAACTCGACACTATCTATTACCTTTTGTCCCATAAGTATAAGATTCGATCTTATACCCTCTATGTTATTTTCAAAAAACCTACTCATAATTTTAAGTTCTTAACTACAATACATGTTATCCAAACTTTCCTGAAATATAATCTTCAGTTTTTTTATTATGAGGATTAAGAAAGATTTTTTTTGTAGGATTATATTCAACCAATTTTCCTAAATAAAAGAAAGCAGTTTGACTGGAGATACGTCCAGCTTGTTGCATATTATGAGTAACTACAACAATGGTATAATTATTCTTCAAGCTAAGAATTAATTCCTCTACTCTCCCTGTTGCAACGGGGTCTAAAGCTGAACAGGGTTCATCCATTAAAATAATTTCAGGATCCACCGCCAAAGTTCGTGCAATGCATAACCTTTGTTGCTGACCACCAGATAATCCATAAGCGTTTTCGTTTAAACGATCCTTAACCTCGTCCCACAAAGCGGCTTTTCGTAAAGATTCTTCTACGGTATCTTCGATCACCTTCTTCGATTTGACTCCTTGGATTTGTAATCCATAGGCAATGTTTTGAAAAATTGATTTTGGAAAAGGATTAGATTTCTGAAAAACCATTCCAACTTTTTTCCGCAATTCTATAACATCGACTGACTTATCGTAAATATCTACTCCATTGATCTGAATAGATCCATTTGTAATCTTCGCGTTATCAATCAGGTCGTTCATTCTGTTCAGACTTCGCAGAAGAGTACTTTTCCCGCAACCTGATGGTCCGATAAAAGCCGTTACTTCATTTTTCGGAACTTGCAAGCTTACATTATGCAAAACCTTGTTGTCCCCGTAAGAAAAATCAACTTCATCAATTACAATTGCATATTCAACTTCATTATCAGAACCCGAAACCGTCTTCACATCTTTTTCTTTACTCATCTAGTATAAGTTTTCTCAACATAAATTTAAAATTACCAACGATACTTTTTTCTTAATTTTGTCCTCAACAAAATAGAAAACATTGCCAAGCCAAGGACCAGCAATAAAAAGACAAAAGCAGTACCATACTGCATATCTACTGTGTATTCATTTTGTGGTATCTTTGCACTGACCACATAAATATGATAGGGCAAAGCCATAACTCCCTGAAAAAAGAAATCCGTCCAGTGTTCAAGGTTTTCCCAGGGTAGTTCTGAACGTTTTGCGTAAGCGGCTGTAAACATGATAGGAGCAGTCTCACCTGCTGCCCTCGCCACACCCAAAATTGAAGATGTAAGGATTCCAGGCATGGCGTAGGGAATAACATTCGTTCGTATCATCGTCCACTTCGAAGCACCCAAAGCCAAAGAAGCCTCCCTGAAACCCTGTGGAATCGAACGAAGAGCTTCTTCACTGGATGTTATAACCACCGGTAAAACCATAAAAGCCAAAGTGAACCAACCCGCCAACAAAGATACATTCCAATCCAGAAAAATAACAAATAAACCAAATCCAAAAAGTCCAAAAATAATGGAAGGAACTCCTGCCAAATTAAGAATTGCCAAGCGAATCGCGGATAAAAGAGGTCCACTTTTACCATATTCCGCCAAGAAAACAGCACTCAACACACCAAGTATTATAGCTATCAGCATAGCTCCCAAAACAAGCAGAAATGTACCTACAATAGCAGGAAATATTCCGCCACCTGAGTAAGCATAATCGTCCGAAACTAACTTAACAGAAACCGCCTCTGCAAAAGGCTGCTTGGCACTAAGAAAATCATCCACCAAAGGATCATTCTCTTCAAAAAAAACTAACCTTGCGGTAAGATATGGGGTAAAAGCATCTTCAAACTCAATGAATTTCTTCGGAGATTTTGTCTCAATGAATTTCACAAAACAGCGTTCAACTTCCTTACCCTTCTTCTGAAATTCCATTTTAACACTCTCAAGCTTTACATCCCAAAATCGAAGATATTCCGATTCTAATGACTTAATCGAACTTACCGTTACACCCTCTACTTTTTGAAAGTTTTGTGCCTTAAACATCTTTAACTCACGCTCCAAAAGAGGGAATTTACTTTTTGCTTTGGTAATATTGGCAAAAACAAACCCACTCACCATTGATTGTACTTCTTCCTTCGGGATTTCAAAATCTGTTGCTGTTGCAACAGGATCTTCTAACAATCCCCTCCAAAATGTAAACTGACCAGAAAGGTTAGATTTTATTTTTCCCGTTAATTGCTTAAATGAATCCTCAAGTTTTTGATCGGCCCACTCTTTTTTAATTTTAACAAAAGAAGATTTCAAACTGGAGAAATTACCTTCGAATTTTGGGGAATTTGCAAATGAATCAAACTGCTCCCCAATCAACTGATCTTTAAGTTCATAGTATTTCCTGGAACTTAATTTCTGTTTCTCCCCGCCAATCGTAACCACATGGAGAGTTTGTGGATCTTCGGTAAGAAATTCCCAATTTAAAAAACCATCACCCTCAAAAACTTTGGAAGACCCCTTGGAAACAATATCCCAAAACAAATACCCGGCGCAAAAGAGCACAAAATATGTTAGTGTGCGCAGAATATAAAATGCAAACTTCTCCTGTCCTTTGGCCTTGGTAAAACGAGGCATAAAAGAATGCTTGGTTACTTTTCGCTTCTCCTCCATTAGTAAGCAGATTTATATCTCTTGGCGATTAATTGAGAAGAATAGTTAATCAACATTGACACTAAAAATAAAACAACTCCCACCATAAAAAGAGCCCGGTAATGAATACTCTCAAATTCCACCTCGCCCATCTCCTGAGCAATAATTCCCGTCATAGTATGAACGGGCTGAGAAAAAACCCCAAAACCTGAAGTGAAATCAGGAATGGCAATACGATTACCCGCACATAATAAAACCACCATTGTCTCTCCAATCACTCTCCCCATACCCAAAAGGATCGCCGAAACTATACCAGATAATGCACAGGGAAAGACAACTCCTACTGCCGTTTGCCATCGAGTAGCTCCTAAAGAAAGGGAAGCCTCTTTGAACGCTCGGGGAACATTGTTTAAAGAATCTTCTGCCAATGTAAAAATGGTTGGGACTGCCATTAAAGCGAGTAAACAGCCAGCAGTCAGAGAATTCAAGCGTTCATCCGAAAAAGCCGCCATCCATCCACCTAATACTGCAATTCCAAAGAATCCAATTACTACAGATGGAATTGCAGATATAAACTCAATCCAGGGTTTAATAAAAGATTGCTCTCGCGAAGAAGCAATTTGATTTACATACAGAGCAGCGCCAACTCCCAAGGGAATTGCTAACAAAAGAGCAATCACGGTTACGAGAAGAGAACCAGTAAAAAGCGGTAATACCCCAAACCAGTCCTGCCTTGCACTATTAGTTACCCAATCCTTCCCCAGCACAAAGCTTGTCACCGCCCGGGAAAAAGGAAAGTCCTGTTGTGGGTCCCATTCTTTTAACCTGCTTTCGTACTTGTCCAAAGTTTCAACATACTCTCGAAATGCCAGCTTTGCTTTTTCAAAAGATATTTCGGATTCTTGTAGAATAAACTCATAGGAGAAACTCTCAAGAAGCCTTGAATAATCTTCATTCTGCCTTGTAACAATATCCAAGTACTCGGAATTGTAGGAATTTTTAATTTCCGAAACATAGTTAATAACATTTATTTTTTCTTCTCCAAAAGTTTCCCCAGGTCGGGGGTCTATTTTAAGAGCAATTTCTTCTTCCTCATTTCGAAGAAAATAATTTTGCCACCTATCTAATTCCTTATGGGTAAAAGAACTTCTGTATTCAATTTCTTCTACTGTTATCGAGAAATCCTCTCTTGGTAAATTTTTCTGAGTGGCATAACTCCTAACCTCAGAAACAATTTCCTTAGTTTTAAGAAATTGTTTTGTTTCTGCGGCAAGTTTAACCACTTTTTTTTCATACAACAAAAGATAATCCTTAATATCCTGAAATGATTTGATGAACTCTAAAAATGTGTTCAATTCATCCTTGCTTATCTTGACGATTGATCCTGCCTTGCCTTCCAACGATTGTTCATAAGCCTCAGTTTCTTTGGCAAGAATTTCTTCAAAATACCTAAAGATAAAAGTTTGCTTATTGTGTTGATCCGAAACAACAGATGCGTACTCCATTCCCGATTGTCGAAAGATGTCCAACTCATTCTTGTTTTGCCCAAAGAACTCGACCCCCTCCTTGAATAAAAAAAGTGTGATTAAGCCGAGGATAACAATAGCCATCATGGCATTTCCTCCGAAGAAAGCTTTTATTAATCTATCTTTTTGATCAGGTTTAATCACTTCAAAAAGCTTTAGTAAAACTTGAAGATATTAATCATAAAATTGAAAACTACCGAATTTTCACAAATCCGGTACTTTCCACAATCTCCTGCCCTTCTAAAGATAAAGAAAATTCAAGAAATTTCTTTGTAATTCCACTTGGTTTACCATTGGTAAAACAGTTCAAGCCTCTTGATAATTTGTAATCATTGCTATTGACGCTGTCGTTGCTCGGAAAAAATCCATTTAATTTTACCGCCTTAATTCCCTTGGCCTTAAGGTAGGCAAGCCCCACATAGCCTATCCCATATTTGTTCTTTGCAACTTCTGTTGCAATTTGTTCATTTCCAGCAAGTTTTTGTGAACTAGATCCATAATCTCTGCTTGAAAGAGCTACTTTTTGAAAAAAAGCATAAGTCCCAGAAGATGTGTTCCTTGTGTAAACCGAAATCTTACCACTCGGCCCGCCCACTGAACTCCAGTTGGAAACATCCCCTGTAAAGATTCGCTCCACCTCCTTGGAAGTTAACGAATTCAAGGGGTTGTCTTCGTTAATTATGATAGCCACTGCATCGGACGCCACTACTGTTTTAAATAGAAAAACTCCATTTGCACCGGCACTCGCCTTTTCTTTTCCCTTAAGTTCACGACTGGACATTCCAACATCTGCCGTATTGTCAATGATCGCAGCAATACCAGTTGAGGAACCCTCTGCAGCAATTTCGAATTTTGTGGACGGGAACTTATTTTGATATGCCTCCGCAAGTTTTGGAATCATTTTGGCACCTAACGTATCGGAACCTTTGATGACTATTTTGCTTTGAGAAAACAAGCTGGATGATATGATAAAAAGAATTAATAAGGAGGGCTTCATGATATATGGATAAAAATTAAAATCCTAATCCTACATCAATCGAGTTACCATTAAGTGAAAGAAATGTAACAATTTTGTAACAAATGCTACCCGAGGGTTGTTAAAATGAATTAAAAATCAGGGTTTCAACGGCAAAGTAAAAGTAAATGTGGTTCCTTTACCAATTTTGCTCTTTACGCTAACAGTTCCACTGTGAGACTCGATAATGTGCTTAACAATACTCAATCCTAGTCCAGTGCCACCTTTATCCCGCGAACGCCCCTTGTTTACAACATAAAACCTTTCAAATATTCTCGGTAAATCATCCGATGGAATACCAATTCCAGTATCCTTAACATCACAAATTATCATAGATAAATCGTCGTTTATTCGAGTACTTACTTCGATTTTATCTGTATTACCTGCGTATTTAAAAGCATTATCGATTAAATTACCAATTGCCATACTCATTTTAACAGCATCCATCGGAAAGGAATCTTTCTCCTCCACCAGTGAAAAAACTATTTTTGAGGAATCAACATAAGATTTGTCAAAAATGTAGCCTTCCACCCCACTGATTATATCACACAATCGATTATTGGATAAATTAAGGCTTCCCTTATTGGTCTCCAGTTCAGAAATACTTAACAAATCATCAACTAAGGTTTGTAAACGCATGGAGTTATTGAAGATTTTCTTCAAAAAAGAACCCCTTTGTCCTTCTGGCATTTCATTTCCTGATTCCATTAAGCTTTCTGAAAAACCTTTAATTAAAGTGACTGGTGTTCTTAATTCATGAGAAGCATTGGAAACAAAATCTCTTCTCATCTTTTCCATATTTTTCATTTCAGTAATGTCTCGAAAAAGTAAAAGGTAGGTCATCTCCTTTTCATTTCCATCATCTGAAAAAACTGAGCCGGCAACTTCGAATTCTTTGTAAGTGTTCTTTTTCGCCTCAAAAGAAAATTCAGCCTTTCCCTTTTCACCATGCAAAATAAGTGGGTGAATAAACTCCAGAACATCAACCGAATGAATGATAGCTTCTAACCTTCTCCCATTTATTGATTTTTCAGTTCCAAAAAATTGATTTGCTTCATTGTTCGAGCAAATAATTTTATGATTTTTATCAATAAGTAATGCACCATCCACCATTCTTGAAATGAATTCAGCATTATCAGTATTTACTTGGTTAGAGTTATTTGTTTTGAGTAAATCTTCCTCAATTTGTTTTTGAGTAGATTTATGCCTTACAAATAAATAAACGAAAAATAAAAACCCTAGCGCTATCCCAAACCCCCACATACTAAGAAGTTTTTGGCAGAAGACTTACAATGCCTCAACTATTTTATAACCAACTCCACGAACAGTTTTGAGCAATCCCCCTTCATCACCGAGTTTTGAGCGTAATCTTCCTATATGATTGTCAACCGTTCTTGTCTCGATCTCTGAATCATAGTTCCAAATATTTATAAGTAAATTTTCTCTACTCTGCACTCTGCCTGTCCTTTCAATTAAAAGATGGAGGAGTTTAAATTCAGTGTTAGTTAGTTCAACATGGTCTCCATTCACTTTTACAATATGCGTATCTGGGTCCAAACTAATTCCTCCGGCTTTGAGTTTTCCTTGTAAAGCCTCTTTTTGCTTTAAAGTTCTGGAAAGAATGGCGTTAACCCTAGCAATTAGTTCCCTCTTATCAAAAGGTTTTGTAATGTAGTCATCTGCTCCACGCTCAAAACCCTTTATACGATCCTCAACTTCAGTTCTTGCTGTCAAAAAAATGATGGGGGTATTTTTTAACTGACTGTCCACCTTGATCATACTGCAAAGACGAAGGCCATCGATTTCCGGCATCATAATATCTAGCAGGATTAAATCAGGATTAAAATCTCTAGCCTTCCCGATGGCTTCAAGGGAATTGGAAGTCCAATTTACTAGGTAACCTTCCTTCTTTAGCCTAAATTCAATTAATTCACAAATATCCTTCTCGTCATCAATAATTAGTATAGATTTCTTCGCCGGTATAAAGGTGCTACTATCAGTCATAATGTTTAGGTTTGGAAATCTGAGTTTAAAATTACTAAAGTATTTAAGAGTGAGATCAGGCAAAAAATAGTATTTCATATTAGCACTCCCACGTAACAGATGTGCGCCAATTAACAAAAATTTACGTTATAATTTTGAAATTTATCTTTTTTTAAAAAAATTTTATAGCGACAGTAAATTGGTGAAAAGTTACTTAAAACTTTGGTAATATACTTTCGAGTAAAAGAGTCTCTAAAACTCCTAATAATCAAATTAAAATAGCTCTTTGCGCCAAACTTGTAACAACCGCGCAAATTTATATGCGATGTTTTATGAATCCTCTTGTGAGGAAAAATAGAAGATGTGATGAAGTGATGCTTAACAATTATAAAACACTTATGCAGATACATTATAATTTTTCTAACTTAACAAAACTAATACTAATCACATTAGTTTTTTCATTTGAAATCTATTCCCAAAGTTCATCTATTTCAGGCGCAAAAATTCTGTTCAAGGAATGGATTGCTACGGAAAAACTTCAGTCAAAAGAATCCAGCGACTGGGAAATTGAGAAGGAATCAATCAGTGATCTGAGCACTCTTCTACAGGAGGAACTTGCCACTCTGAAAGCTAATCTTGAGGAATTAGAAAAAGAAAATAATGCAGGAGAGGAAGAAAGAATTAAACTCAATGACGAGAACGAAGCATTGAAAAACGCCATTCTTCCCCTCTCTGATTCACTCAAAAAAATTGAGTCCAACATTCTACGTATTTCCAAATCATTTCCAGATCCGTTGAACGATGATTTAAGCTCCTTTCTCGCTCGAATATCCAAAGCAAATAAAGAGGAGAACACCTCTTCCATCAGTCAAAGGTTACAGGCAGTGGTGGGGGCATTGGTCAAAATTGATAAGTTTAACAGCTCAATTGCCTTTGATGAAAAGCTTCTTCCAACTGATGAAGGAGAAAAGAAAGTTCTGGTTTTGTATTTTGGTCTGGGAATTGCCTACTACACGGATGAGAAAGGCAACAAGGCTGGTTATCTTCTTCCAGGCAGTGAAGGATGGACAGAACATGAAAAACCAGGTTACGGACCGGCTATCCTGGAAGCGATTTCCTTTTACAAAAAAACCGCTCAAAAACAGGCCACATTTGTCGAACTCCCTTTCCGCACAAACTAACTTACCATGCAAACAACAACTTTTTATAAAGCTTCGCTATTACTCGGAGTTTTAACTTTTTGCTCCCCCTTGTGTTTTTCTCAGAATTTTGAGGATGTCCAAAGTGATTTGCGTACCAAGAACGAACTCTCCTTGGAAAAGCTTAAAGCGGTAAGAAAAAAAATTCAGGATGAAAAAATTCCCTTAGCCACTAAGTTAAGTGGATTGGAAAGGGATGTAATCGAAAAAAGAAGGGTTGTTGAGCGTTTACAAAGACTCAGGGATAACAAAACAGTTGGTTTGAATTCCCTCAAAAAAGAAGTGGATGGCAGAAAAAATGAAGTCCAGTTTCTCAGCACCCTAAGTAATGATTTTTTGGCTAATTTGGAGTCCCGCCTTCATGTCTCTGAAATCGATCGCTATCAGCAACAGTTAACCAAAATAAAGAGTGTTTTGGATGGTGAAGAAAATGAGCAGGCAAAAATGCTCTCGAGGCTTGAGCTTTTTAATCTTTCACTTTCTCGCACTCAGGAATTGTTGGGTGGCACCCAATTCTCCGGACAGGCCCTCGATGATAATGGCAAAGTTTGCCAGGGTTCGTTTGTACTTTCCGGACCATTAGCCTATTTTAAAGAGAAAGACGGAACGCTCGTCGGGCTCACCCAATCCGGAAGGGATCTTAAACCTAGAATTTTTCCTCTGGAGGGTGCGAAGGCAACTGCATTAAAGAACTTTTTCAGCCTCGAGCAAGGCTCCGAGGGAACTCTCCACATTGACCCCACGCTTGGAGACGCAGTGAAGGTCGCGGCGGCGGAAGACACGATTTGGGAACATGTACAAAAAGGGGGAACCTGGGCTTATCCAATTGTAATTGCTGCCATTCTTGCCGTTCTTATTTCATTATTTAAATACTTTCAATTGAGCAAAATTTCTGATCCGAGAGCCGCTTCAGTCAGTGACATCATTCGTCTGGTAAATGAGGGAGAGCAGGAAGCTGCACTAAAAAGAGCTAAAAATTTGAAAGGCCCTTTCAGCACAATGTTTTCCGCCGGAATTCAATGCAGCAATGAAGGCAAAAAAATGGTCGACGAAGCTATGTATGAGGAACTACTGGCCACCCAGCCAAAACTTGAAAGCTATCTCCCGATCATTCAAGTCACCGCCGCCACCGCCCCACTTATGGGTCTGCTGGGTACCGTTACCGGCATGATCAAAACCTTTAAACAGATAACCCTTTTTGGAACCGGTGATGCCAAGAGCCTTTCTGAAGGCATCTCGGAAGCCCTTATTACCACTGAACTTGGTCTGATTGCTGCCATACCATCATTGGTTTTATACGCCATCTTATCTCGTAAATCTAAAGCTATTCTTTCGGAGATGGAAAGATTATCCTCCCTTTTCTTAAACGCATTGACTAAGAAAAAGGAGAAGGCTGACCCCGAAAAGGACTCCAATGAAAATGGCTCCACAGATACCAAAGAAACGGATTAGCATAATTGTTCACTATTCTAATTGAATGGAAGCTCGATGGAATCATTTTTAATATGGTTTAAGGAGGATGTCTGGGGACTTTGGATGCAAGGGGGTTCACTTATGCTGATGCTTCTTGGAATTGCACTGATTCTGTATTACGCCACCCTTGAAACCTACCTTTTTCTTAAAACAAAAACCCAATTTAAAAAAACCTCAAAATCATCCCTCATTCGCTGGTTAAGTAACCCGGAAGAAGCGGATGCACAGACTGCACAAATGATAAACTATGTTGCGGAGGGGAAAGAAACTCTTGGTGAAGCCCGAAGGAGGTTTGATGAGATTCGGGCCTGCTTTTTACCCTTGATTGACCGAAGAATTACTTTTCTCAGTCTTCTGGTGAGTACCGCTCCCCTTGCCGGTTTACTGGGAACCGTCATGGGTATGCTCACCACTTTCAAGGGACTCTCCACAAGTTCCGGAGGCAAGACAATTGACTTTGTCGCCGGTGGCATCTCGGAAGCACTCATTACCACTCAAACCGGATTAATTATAGCCATTCCAGCATATGTGATGATTAATCGAATCGTCTCACAACGAGACCAGTTGGAAATCTTTTTTACCACACTGGAAAGCTTAACCATGCAAAGTTACAAAGGGATTTTAGAAACCGAAGAAGAAGGGGAAGTTTACTCATGAGCCGGGCAAGAAGAAGTTTTTCCTCCGCTGATAAAGCCGAAGATATCAACATATCACCACTCATTGATATGGTTTTTATTCTTCTTATATTCTTCATCGTCACCACCGTTTTTGTCGAAGAAACTGGGGTTGATGTGAACAAACCCCAGGCAGCGGCTGCGAGTATGCTGGAAAAAAATAGTGTTCTCATTGCCATTACCGCAGAAGGGAAAGTGGTGTATGGAGGCAGAGAAGTAGGAGTAAGCGGAGTCCGGGCAATCGTACGGCGACTCAACGAAGGAAAGGGAGAGGATGATATTCTTCCAGTTATCGTACAAGCCGACAAAACTGTACCGACGGATTTACTCGTTCGCGTGATCGACGAAGCAAAACTGGGGGGTGCCCAGGCTGTGAGCATCGCCACTGAATCATAGGACCTTGTAATGTCCAAGGATCAATATAAACCTCCCAAGTTTGGAGTAAACCCTGTTCTGTTAGGATTAGGTGCCCTCGCCATTTCGTTTGCAATCGGAATTCTTCTCCCACTCACACAACTTCTTAATCCCGGGGATGGGAAAAAAATCGTTCGCTCGGTTGAAGTGGCTCTTCCACCACCACCACCACCACCGATCTCAGAACCCCCTCCCCCGCCGGACACTCCCGATGAACCACCCCCGCCACCCGACCAGTCCATGGAAATCGATCTTTCACAACTCGATATTTCATTGAATGCAGGGGTGGGAAATGTCATGGCTGGTGCTTTCGCGTTTAAAGGATTTGCCGCGAAATCGGATGCCATGTCGGAGATGAAAATTTTTAATTTGGCTGACCTCGACCGGAAACCTAAACTTCTTCGCAAACCTTCTGTCAAATACCCACCTTCCCTCAAAAGGAATAAGGTGGAGGGTAATGTTCGTCTACTTGTGCTCATCAATGAAAGAGGCAGCGTAAAAGTTCTCAAAGTCCTGTCCTCCGATCATCCCGAATTTACTGAATCCGCCACCAAGGCGGTTGAACGGTCACGATATGAGGCACCGAAAAAGAATGGACAGCCTGTTCGAACCAAATTTCTGCTCCCAGTGGGCTTCACCCTTTAAAATATCATGAAAAAAATTACACTACTCATCTTTTGCTTCATCACCCATTTGGCATTGGGACAGGCAGCAAAAATTGCTTCGCTCAAAGAGAAAGTTTGGTCCAACCCGGATTTTGTAAAAAGTTTTATGGGGTCCTTTGGCGTAAAGTCAGAAGTTGAACCCAAAATTGGTCGACAGGAGCAGGTTCTTTTTGAAGACCTATCCGAAATGATCGAAGAGGAACGATTTGAGGATGTTATCTCCGAACTGAAAGATGAGTTTGATGAAATTGATTCCCATGCCGCAATCGATTTCACCCTTGCGAACTTCCTCGTCCAGGAAGGCCAAATGGGAGAATCGAAACCCTATTATATTTCTGCCATTCGAAAATTTCCTGATTTTTTAAGAGCCCATAAAAATTTGGGTTTGCTCGAAGTGCAGGACGGAAACTTTACCTCCGCTCTTACCCATCTTGTTAAATGTGTCGAACTCGGAGGTGCCGGCGGGGACTTATACGGGTTGATTGGATACTGTTATCTGAATAAAGAACTCTTTGCTTCAGCCCTGGATTCCTATCGCATGGCCCTCATCTTCGAACCCGACAGTAAGGACTGGCGGCTCGGGAAGGCTCAATGTCTGCTTTCCCTGGAAAGATTTGATGATGCGATTGCACTGCTGTCCGAATTAATCGAAATGAATCAGGATCAGAAGGATTTTTGGCTTTTCCAGGCCAACGCTTACTTGGCAAACGAAAAACCCGAAATGGCCGCGGCCAACTTATCCATTGTTGACAAAATGAACAAGGCTGATTCCAATTCAAAACTGTTACTCGGAGATATTTATGTAACCATGGAACTCCCCTTTTTGGCTGTCCCACAATACCTTGAAGTTCTTAATTCCGACGAAAAACTTTCTGCCCAAAAGGCCTTGCGAATGATCGAAGTCCTTGTGCGTTCCACTTACTGGAAGGAAGCAAATGAGGTGGCTCCTCAAATAAAGGAAAAATTTGGCGGCTTGTTCACCCCCAAGGAAGCCAATAAATTCGACAGTCTCCGTGCCGAAATTCTCTTCGCATTGAACCGTAAAGAAGAAGCAGTCCAAGCTCTCGAAGAGCTGGTTGAACGGGATCCAATGAACGGACGCGTTCTTATTCTTTTAGCTGGTCATTACGGTACCTCATTCAGGGAAAACCTGGATAAGAATGTTCAGGCTGCAGATGAATTTGCAGCCAAGGCAATTTTTCTCTATGAGCGGGCGACAAACCTTGAGGACTCCTCCCTGAAAGCATCGGCCCTGATGAAACATGGGCAGATTTTGGTGCGGCAAAAAAAATATGCCCAGTCCCTGAAAATGCTTAAACGAGCTCATGCACTGAAGCCAAGAGACTCCCTCCAGAAATATATCGAACAAGTCGAACGCCTTGCCGACCTGACAAAATCTTAACTCCCTCATCTTGATGCTCTTAAAAAACAAAATATTTCCTCTGTTTTTGTTTTATATATTTACCTTAAAACCATGCAGCATGGTTGGCCAGGGAACAGAGAAAAATTTAATTGCGGACTCCAACAAATCTGAGAGCCCCATAATGAAACCCGGCCGTATTCTTGGGCGGGTCTTCGATGCTGATTCCGGAGAGGCACTGATAGGCGTTACGGTCGTCATTGAAGAGAGCAAAACGGAAACTAAAACCGATCTGGAGGGTCGGTATCGACTGACCGGTGTGAAACCCGGAAATTATTCCTTGCTCTTTTTTAAGGAAAGTTACGAAAGGGTCAGGGTAAAAGTAGA
>ERZ807291.5946-NODE-5946-length-14987-cov-6.387691_pt1 | contig 14987 bp, 14 predicted proteins | sample MGYA00521257_ERZ807291 | MGnify/ENA primary metagenome ERZ807291 (study PRJEB31413, sample SAMN03169783) | marine metagenome | biome: Marine; feature: Water; material: Subsurface seawater | place: North Sea | collected 2011-04-28 | depth 1 m m ...
TCAAAGAATAAATGCAAAAATGATGCGCTTTATGCCCTTCATGTTTTTGGTTTTTCTTTACTTCTTTTCATCCGCTTTGGTTCTTTATTGGACAGTCCAGAACATCATGACAATTCTGCAGACTCTTTTAACTAAAAATGTAACTTTGCCCACCTTGTCCGAGAAAGATGATAAAGGTCGGGAAAAAAGTTTTGCTCGGAAAACAGAAAAAGAGGTCGAGGACATTGAGTATGAAGAGGAATCAGACGACGAAGAAAGAAAGTTGCGAAACCTGCTTGGCCTAAAGGCGAGAGGAAAGATTGATCCCAAACTTTTGGAAAGTAGGTATAAGGAAAGAATGAACAACTATACTTCAAAGCGTTTGGAAAATATGTCGGAACAAAAAAGAGCGGCTTCGGAACAAAAGCGCGACAAAATTAAAGAGGCTTACGAAATTCTCAAAGAGAATGGGAACAAGGAAACTTGACAAACCCAACATTCTTTTCATTCGATCATCCTATTCATGTCTGGACACAGTAAATGGGCGACCACCAAGAGGCATAAGGCTTCCGTCGATGCCAAGCGCGGAAAAATATTCAGCGTAATTAGCAAGGAAATATCCTTGGCCACCAGGGATGGGGGCAAGGACGCCGAGTTTAATCCCCATCTTCGTACTTTAATTATCAAGGCTAAGCAGGCCAATATGCCTTCTGATAATATTGAACGGGCAATCAAGAAAGGTGCGGGAGAACTCGGGGGCGTGACTATTGAAGAATTGTTGTATGAGGGATATGGGCCTGGAGGAGTGGGTTTGATTGTAGAAGTTACAACCGATAATAAAAATAGGTCGGCCTCAGATGTCAGGAGCACTTTTTCAAAAGGAGGTGGAAACCTTGCGGGCGTAGGTGCTCTAGCCTTTAATTTTAAACGTAAAGGTCAGTTTCTATTAGCTTTAGACAAGATTTCTGAAGATGAATTAACCGAACTTGCTCTAGAAAACGAAGCCGAGGATGTTTTGGTGGAAGATGATCATTATGAAGTTGTTTGCGAGACGGCGGATTTCTACAGTATGGCGGAAGCATTTGAAAAGAAAGGCGTTGAGCCCGATTCCTCTGAGCTTGCTTATCTTCCCAATACTTTGGTCCCGGTTGCAGAGGAAGATACAGCCCGAAAGCTTATGAAATTGATTGAATCCCTCGAGGAACTTGAAGATGTAAAGTCCGTGCATGGAAATTATGACATGGATAAGGCTTTGCTCGAAAAAATTTCATCCTAAGATCATTCCTAAACATGCCCTTGGGGGTAATCTTAAATTTCACTCACTTCAATACTTCACTCCTCTCAAATGGACTTTTTGAACAGTCATAATGAAATAGGCTTGGTAGAAGAGAAAACCTTTGTTTGCTCAACTCGATTCAGTCTTTCTAACGGACAGTTCTTGGACGGTTTTCAACTTAGATATGAGTGCTATGGCGAACTTAATCCAGCAAAAGATAATGCCATTTATATTTGTCATGCTTTAACTGGAGATCATCATGTTGCAGGTATTTATCATGCAAAGGATGACAAGCCTGGTTGGTGGAATCATGTTGTCGGACCTGGCAAACCGCTGGATACCAATCGTTTCTTCATTGTTTCGTCGAATTGTTTAGGTGGATGCAGGGGTTCTACCGGTCCGTCCAGTCATCGACCAGATGCTTTAGGGGAACTTTACGGGGCATCCTTTCCCGATCTTTCTATCCGTGACATGGTTCGGGCACAGCGAGCCTTGATTGATCATTTGGGTATAACGGGTTTACATGCAGTGGTTGGTGGAAGTATGGGCGGAATGCAGGCATTGCAATGGGTAGTGGAGTATCCAGGATTTGCCAGGAATGCTATAATCATTGCAGCAACTGCTCAGCATAGTGTGCAAACCATTGCCTTCAACGAAGCGGGGCGTCGTTCCATTCGCGGTGATTTGGAGTGGCAAGATGGTAATTATGATAAAAATAAGGGACCTAACCAGGGATTGTCCGTGGCGAGGATGATGGCTCATATTACCTACCTTTCAGATGTTGGGATGGAGGAAAAATTCGGAGGTGATCAAAGATTAAATCCGAGTTCGGATTTCGAATTTAGCGTGCAGGGCTACTTAGATCATCAAGGAAAGAAATTCATTGATCGATTTGACGCGAATTCTTACTTAAAACTTACAGAAGCGTTGGATCGTTTCGATTTGTTTGGGGAGAGTGGACTTCAAGAAGCTGTCTCCAAAGTTGAGACCCGTACCCTAGTTATCGCTTTCTCAAGCGATTGGCTTTACACTCCTAAGCAGAATAAACAAATTGTCGATGCCCTACTCCAAGCCGGAAAAGACGCATCTTACCTAGAGATTGATCATTCTCATGGTCATGATTCCTTTCTCATCGATTCAGGACCCTTTCTTCAAGCACTGGATGTTTTTCTGCAAACCGACGAAAATAAAAAAGTTGAAAGCATGGAGGTAGACGGTTTTCGCAAATTAAGAAATCGATATGAAGTAAAAAAAGAGGCTGACTTTCGAGCCATTGATGATTGGGTATGCCCCAAGGACAAGGTATTGGATTTGGGTTGTGGTAGAGGATTATTGCTCGAACATTTGCGGGAAACGAAGCAGGTTCAGGGATTAGGGGTTGATTGGGAATTGAATAAATCCATTTCCTGTGTTGCTCGTAAAGTTCCAATTTATCAGGAAGAAATCTTAGAGGCTCTTGCCAAATTCAATGATGACTCGTTTGATTGGGTAATTTTTTCGCGTATGGTTGAATCTTTGCCGGAACCTGGAAAAATTCTCGAGCAGGCTCTCAGAGTCGGGCGTAAAGTCGCGGTGAGCTTCGTCAACCATGGATACTGGAGAAATCGTGCAAACTTTCTTTTTCAAGGAAAACGAGTTTGCAATGAAGTTTATCCCCATCAATGGGAGAGCAGTCATTTAAGTAACCATTTTTCAATTCGCGAATTTGAGGACTTTTGCCTTCGTTTACAAGCAGAAGGAATGAAAGTGAAACTAGGTAGAAAGATGTTTTACCGTGGCGATTGGGTGAAGCATTGTTTTGTACTTCCCAACTTGCGTGCGGGTTTAGCAATATATGAAATAATTAAAGGGGACTAGAAGTTTATTTTCTTCCGTGATTCCACCGATAAGCAGAACCATACCCCCAAGCTAATCCAACTGCTAATCCACCGGCATGTGCCCAATTAGCAATACCGCCAAAGATTCCGGTAAAGCAGATAAGGAAGAAGCCGAACATGATCATCGCAACCATTGGATCCAAGCGAAATCCATCTGCCGGGTCTAGCCGTGTTTTCACCCAAACATATCCAAACAATCCATAAACCACTCCGGACATTCCGCCAAAAGCGGGGCCAGTAAGAATAAATTGGACCAAGTTCGAAACTAGTGCAATCAAGAGGATAAAAGAAATGAAGAATTTCGGACCTTTTTTTCGTTCAATTTGGCTACCCAATTCATGAAGCCAATACATGTTGAAGAGGATATGTAAAAAATTGAAATGTAGGAAAATGGGAGTAAAAACGCGCCAGATTTCTCCGGCTAAAAATTCAGATAATTCGCCATTAACTTTTTCTGAAATGAAAAAGCCCCCCACTAATTCCGTATTCCTGCCCATGCCCGAAAGGAGAAATACAGCCACGCAGGTTATGATAAGGGAAAGGGTCATAGTTCCTGGATATCTATCGCCTCGTTGCCACTTATCCCGAAGATTAAATTGTTTAAAGCCGCCAGAACCTGTGGGGTGAGTGGGCTTCACCTCCTTTTCCTTTTGGGATGTAGAAATATATTTCTGATCTTCCGGATTGGCTTGAAATTCTTCAAAAAATGCAAATGCCGAGCTAACTTGATCCTCTTCGGCGACCCAAATTTCCCAGCCTGAATTTTGGGAACCCTCCCCTTCTTCAAGGGATGATTCAATCCCCTGATTTTTAAGATAACTCCAAAAACGAAGAGCCTGTTTTTCAGTGTTAAAATCTCCAACGCGTCGCATAATTATATCTACTATCGCAATTGAAGAAGATTACGAGTCATTTGCACAATACTCAGAACTTAATTGATCATACAAGGCTTGCCAGCGAATTTTGAATATAATGGAATGGCGTATTTATGGGTGAATAATGATTTGCTTTAAGGATTACTTCCCCTCTTTGCTTTTTCCAAAAGAGCATTTTTGCCTTTTAGCAGAGATTTAGATCTTACGGATTGAAGCAAAAATTCGGCATCTCTAAACCTTTTTAAATCCATTAGCATACGAGCTTTGTTAAACTTTAAATAATCGTTCTCACTAGGCGTTCTTTCGCCAAACTCGTTTAATAAAGTATTCCAAGCAATTAAGCCCTCTTGTGGGCTGGAATGGTTAACATCAAAAAAACTTTGTGCATACCTTAACTGATAGTCGAAACTGGATGGGTTTAGGCAGGCAGCTTCCTTAAAGCTCATGTGCATCAATAATCCTAAGTTTTTTTCTCTATCAATGTTTTTGAGCGTATCCTTGAAGATGTAAATAAAACTGCCAAGGTTATGATGATAAATAGGTTCATCGGGCTCTAGTCGTATAGCTTGTAAAAAAAGGGGAAATGCTTCAATTACTTTGCCTTGTTCAACCAAAATATTTCCAATTTCTTGTTTAACGACAGCAATACTTGGGTAAATTTTATCCACTTTTAGAAATATTTTGGTAGCGTCTTCATTAAGACCAGTTTTTCTAAGAAATTTTCCAAAAAGAAGAAGGGCATTCAAATCCTTTGGATTTTCCACCAGATAAGATTCATATTTCTTAACAATTTTCTCAGCTTGCCGTATTAATTCTTCATCTGACCAATGGTTCGATTCTGAGAATATTTTTTTTTGCTGATCTACAATTTTTGAAAGCTCTATTTCTGAGATCCTAGGACTATCCGCAAAGCATTTCAGGCAAATTATAGAGTTTAAGAAAATACTTAAGGAGAACAGCAAGTATAGAAATGCACGCATCGATTTGATTTATCTTTCCATAAGGATTTATTCTTTCAAGCTTGGAACGAGGATGCGAATGCTTAATCGTTATAAAATATGAATTTCCGGAAAAAAACTTTATTTATTTTTCTTTTCTTTTGTGCTCAGACATTTCCTTGCCTTGGAAGTGAAAAATGGACGCCAGCCCTTACCTTTGATGAAATTGTAATCAAGGCAAAGAAGGGGTCGGGATATCATATGGGTTTACTTGGAATATTCTTGAGGTCAGGTGAGGCTGGTTGTTCCGTAAATTTAGAGGCAGCAAAGCAATGGTCGTACGCGGCACTTAAGAAAGGGCACCCATTTGGGTCCTACAACTTGGCAAACCTTGCAATGTTAAGAGGGGATTTTACCGAGGCGACCAAGCAGTATCAGGACGCGGCCCTACTGCTTGAGCGTCAGGCTTCAGATGGTGACCCTGCCGCAATGTACTGTATGGGTGAGATTAATTTTCAAGTAATTCCCACCGATGTGAGGAGAGCACTCGATTTATTTCAAAAATCTGCTGATGCGGGATACCCTCAGGCCCAAGCAACCATTGGGGCACTATACCTAAAGGGATTACCCGGGCTTCTCGAACGTGATCCGAAAAAAGGTGTGGCTCTTTTATTTGAAGCCGTAAAGAGCAAATCATTAACAGCAAGGTTTAATCTTGGAATGGCTTATTACAATGGAGACGGGGTAAAAAAAGATGGAACCAAAGCCTCTCAATGGCTACAAGTTGCCGAAAGGCAAAATTTTGCCGAAGCACAATACTTTCTAGGTATACTTTATGCGGAAGGTTCTGATGGTGTCACGCAAGATACTGAAAAAGCCGCAAAGCTTTTAAAGAAATCTGCTGAGCAGAATCACAAGCTTGCTCGTGAGTATTTGGCAAAAATGGAGGTCGAGGAAAAATCTTCACCATTGAGGATACCGAAAACTTTAAATCAATCATCATTGTCTCGAAGTAATGAGGATGTTCTCCGGGAAGCCCGAAAATATTATACAGGGATTGGGCGTACTAAAAATTATAACAAAGCATTCTCGATGTTGTTACCATTGGCACAAGAAGGGTACCCCGAGGCCGCGCGTTTGGTTGGGTTAATGAAGTTATCGGGTAAGGGAACAGGGAAAAATTCTTTGGAGGCAAAGCATTGGCTTTCCGTAGCCGCACGAAAAGGAGATGCCGTTGCACTCCGCATGCTTGAGCAATACAAGAGCCTTTTCTAACTTTCCTTTGGGTGGATGTACTTAAGAAATTACCGGTTTTTCAAGAATTTGAAAAATTTAAGCAGCAGTGGGCGACAAACTCTCATGTTATTTTAAAATCTCCTACCGGGTCGGGTAAATCTATAGCCCTACCTTACCTTCTAGCGACGACTGGTTTGGTAAAAGGGAAGATTTTGGTTGTTCAACCAAGGCGAATTGCAGCCCGCCTGCTTGCCACTCAAGTTGCCCGTATTGCCCAATGGTCTCTAGGTAAAGAAGTTGGCTACCATGTTCGCTTTGATAAAAGATTTTCTTCCAAGACCCAAATTATTTATGTAACCGAGGGAATTGCCCAAAACATGCTTTTGGATCAAGAGGCTTTGAATGATGTGGAGGTTTTGATTCTTGATGAATTTCATGAAAGAAGTGCTCAGATCGATTTATCCTTGGCCTTGGCTTTGCGACTATGGAATGCCAAGAGGCGAGACCTTCGAATTATCGTGACCTCTGCCACATTGGACATCAAAGAATTAGTGGATTTTTTACCTGATTCTGGGTCTCTGGAATTAATGGATCGTTCCTATCCAGTTCAAGTCGCACATAGAGCAATATCCAAAGAAGTTCCAATTTGGAAAAATGTGGTCGACCTTTTGCCTGGCCTTTTAAAGCAGCAGGAAGGAGACATTCTTATTTTTATGGATGGAGCTTATGAAATTTCCAAAACGATTCGTGTTATTTTGGAGAATTCTTGGTCGAGTGGATTAGAGGTAAGCGCTCTTTACGGTGATTTGTCGCCAGAGAAGCAAGACATGGCTTTGAGGCCTAGTGTACAACGGAAAATCATTGTAAGTACTAATATCGCTGAGACATCCCTAACAATTGAGGGTATAAAAATTGTTATTGATACAGGCAAAGCCAAGAAATTATCTTATGATAGAAATCGTGGAGTAAATGCCTTGATAAGCGAGCCCATTAGTAAAAGTGCAGCTGATCAAAGAGCCGGGAGGGCTGGGCGTCTCGGTCCTGGATATTGTCTTCGGTTATGGACCGCTAGTGAGCACCAAAAACGACCAGAGTTCGACCCTCCAGAAATCTTTCGAATAGATTTAAGTCAGATTTATTTAAATTTATTAGGTTTTGGATTATTTCTTGAACAAATAAAATTTTTTGAACCTGTATCCGCATCTCATATTTCTGAAGCTAAAGAAGAATTGAAGAAATTGGGAGCCATAAACAGCCTTGGCGATTTAACTGATCGTGGCAAAAGAATGTGCCACTTACCGATTCATCCTATTTGGGGAAATGCGTTGCTTGTTGCCCGGGATAAAGGATTTTCCTCCGCCATTGCCTTGCTCCTTGCAATGCTGGATGAGCGCCCGCCTGTACAACCTGAATCATTGGGAGATTTTTTCCCCATGCGTAACCCAAGATCCGATCCATATTGTTTGCTTTTGGCTTTTGAGGAAGCAATCCGTAAGAATTTCTCAGTACAGGAATGTAGGCAGTTGGGTATCCATTCAGGGCGCTGTAAAGATTCAGAAAAAGTGGCTCGTTCCCTCTGTTCTTTGATTGATCAAGATTACAACTTAAAAATCCCCGCCTATGCAGAATTGGCTCAACTCCTTTTGTCCTGTTTTCCGCACTCCATAGCTCGGCAAATAAGTAGTGCCAGAAATATTTATGAGGATGCACATGGGCGCCGATTACATTTGAGCAAGCGATCTCTTCTCAAAAATGAAGAATTTGTTTTACCACTGCGTGTAGTCGAAAGAAGAGTTAGGGGATTGATGGTTTTGGAAATGGAATGGTCAACAGGGTTGGATAAGGCTTGGGTCGAAGAGTTCCTTGGCAGTCAATTGACAGTTACTCAAGAGGTGTATCTCGATTTGAAGAGCAGGAAAGTGGTGAAAAGAGAGGTCGAAGCCTGGCGGCAACTAATTCTCTCTACCCGTGAGTCTGAAGATGTTGGCGTGGAAGAAAGAGCCAAGGCTTATGCAACTGCTTTATTAAAAGGAGAATTGAAGTTAAAAAACTGGAATGCACAGGTCGAGAAGCTTTTGGCTCGGCAACGCTTTCTGTCTACTCAATTTCCAGAACTTGGTATAAACGAATTCGATGAGGAGTTAAAATTTATTTTTCTCGAACAACTTTGCCAGTCCTCATCCACCTGGAAGGAGTTACGTAATGCAGAGGTGTTTGTTCCATTGCTTCAAACTTTGAGTAAAGAGCAGCGAAGCATCTTGGACGAAGCGGTGCCTGAAAATATCGATTTGGGCGTTGGCAGAAAGCCTTATTCGCTTGATTATTCCAAAGATGACGAAGTGATTATAGGCGTCACCCTGCAGGATCTGTATGAGGTTAAAATCCATCCATCAATCGTCTTTGGAAAATACCCTTTGGTGGTCGAAATCTTGGCACCCAATCGACGACCTGTACAAAGGACTACCAATTTGCCCAGTTTTTGGACAGGTGCATACCCAGAGATTAAAAAAGAATTGGCAGGGCGTTATCCAAAGCACGAATGGCGATGAACCACACTTTCTTAATCCGGAAATTGTATGAATGGCTCTGGTGGTTTCGGGTGAAACTGCCCCTCCATAATAATCAGTTGAAGGGGTGGTATGGCGAGTGGCTTGCACTTCGCTACCTAAATCAAAAAAAATATTCCATACTCCATAAAAATTGGCGAAGCCCATTAGATGCTAGACGCGAGATTGATCTTCTTTGCATGGATGATCAATGCCTTGTTTTCATCGAAGTTCGAGCTCGTTCTGCTCAATCCTTAAACTCTGGTTACCACTCGATTTCCATGAAGAAAAAGAAAACTCTTTTGAGTGCGTGTAGAGATTTTCTCCGGGTCTGTTCAGACGAACACTCTTTTTATCGATTTGATGTGATCGAGATCGACCTTGATGGAGTAGGTAGCCGGCTTTTCCATCACGAAAACGTTTCCCTCTTTCCATAATTCTTTGTAGTTTATATGGTACCCGTTTTTTTATGACAAATTCTGGAAAACGTTCCATTCCCCCCACGGTAATAGTAATTTTTGGAGCTTCGGGCGATTTAACCTCTCGTAAGCTTGTGCCTGCACTTTTTAATCTTTCAGTTGATCGGCTTCTGCCTAAGCGCTTTTTCCTCATCGGCTATGGTAGGAAAACTGTATCTGATGATGATTTCCGATCATCGCTTAAAGAGTCTTTGTCCGCACATTCTCGGCGTCCAATTGATGAAACAGTCTGGGAAAAAATAGCTCCCGGCGTGTCCTTTCACTCAGGATCTTACGACAATCCTGAGAGCTTTGAGCAGCTTAAAGATAAAATCTCTGAAATTGAAAAAGAGGAGGGCGAGCCGATTCAGTGTATTTTTTATCTATCCACTCCCCCGTCTGGTTTTTTACCAATATTGGAAAATTTAGGAAATAGTGGGCTTGCCAGATTACATCATAATACCTGCTGTGCATCAAAAGTCATCGTAGAAAAACCTTTTGGTAGAGATTTGGCAAGTGCCCAGGAGCTTAATCGAATGATAAATCGAAGATTTGCAGAGTCTCAGGTTTTTCGAATCGATCATTACTTAGGCAAGGAAACTGTACAAAGTTTGTTGGTTCAACGATTTGCCAACAGCATTTTCGAGCCCGTTTGGAATAGAAATTATGTTTCTTGTGTGCAGATTACTGTGTCTGAGGACTTAGGTGTTGGATCCCGGGCAGGATATTACGATCGTAGTGGTGCCCTGCGCGACATGATCCAAAATCATGTCATGCAACTGTTGGCCTTGACGACCATGGAGCCACCTTCCTCGCTTGACCCGGAGGCTATTCGGGATGAAAAGGTCAAGGCGTTGCAGGCAATCAAGCCCTTGTCTTTGAACAATCCTGACTCCGAAGTCGTCCGTGGAGTTTACACAGAGGGCCTGGTTGCTGGGGAAAAGGCGATCGGTTATCACGACGAGAGCGATGTGCCCTCTTCTTCATCCACTGAAACATACGCTGCCCTATGCCTGCAACTCGATAACTGGCGCTGGAAAGGAGTGCCCTTTTACATTAGATCCGGGAAAAGGCTGGCCCGCAAAGTCAGTGAAATTGTGGTACAGTTTACTCGCCCCCCAGCTATTCTATTTGGTCAAGACTCACGCCAGCCTTTGTCACCCAATCTTTTGACCATTCGAATCCAACCGAATGAGGGTGTGAGCTTAAGTTTAAACTCGAAGACACCCGGCTTGGAAACAAAGTTGCAACCAGTAAATCTGTCTTTTGGTTACGATACCACTTTTGGTTCGAATACACCGGAAGCTTATGAACGCCTTATTCTCGATGCAATGACAGGGGATGGCACCCTTTTCATTCGTGGCGATGAAGCAGAGCATTCGTGGGGATTGCTCTCTCCGGTTTTGGATACATGGCAGGGGATGGGCAACCATGGATTGGAAAAATATTCAGCGGGGACTTGGGGCCCCTTGGCAGCAGATAAATTATTGCTACATCGCGGACATGAATGGATTACAAACAAATGAATGATATACTCCCTATACCCTTTCTTCGAATTAGCCTTCTTTTCTCACTTTTCTTGGGTTTGCACGCAATGGCAGGTAGTAAAGAGGCTCGCATGGATAAAACCCAAGACATTAATTATGAATACGCCTTGATTGGCGGAGGGTGCTTCTGGTGTACGGAAGCAGTTTTTGAAAATATTAAAGGTGTAACTGAAGCGGTCTCTGGTTATGCCGGTGGGCAGACCGAAAACCCTACTTACAAAGATATCTGTACCGGTAAAACTGGGCATGCTGAGGTTATAAAGGTTAAGTTTGATCCAAATAAAATTTCATTTGGAGAAATATTGAAAGTTTTTGGTGATGCTCATGATCCTACTACATTAAACAGGCAGGGTGCAGACATTGGTACTCAATATCGTTCAACCATAATGTTCTTCTCCGACGAGCAAAGAAAGGTAGCAGAGGTGTGGAAAAAATCCTTGTCCGATAAATTTGTCGATCCTGTTGTTACTGAAATTGTTCCTGCACCCAAGTTTTATCCGGCAGAGGGATACCATCAGGATTACTACAAGAAAAACCCGGATCAGGGATATTGTTCATTTGTTATACGACCAAAGCTTAAAAAACTGGGCTTAGAATAGGGTATTTCTGACCGAGTGTGGTTAGCCTTGTCTTTGTCCGTCATGACAATGGCGACCTTTCTTTGTTGAAGTATAAAATTATGTAAAATTTGCAGTTTTTCGGTTTTCGTTTTATTAAAATTCATAAACCTTCTGTGAAAAAGCTAAAATTTAAATAAGAGTTTAACATATCTAAGTCCTTCCAGCAAAGGGTTACGGGTAAAAATAAAGACTTGCAAAAATAAAAATTTGGAAATTATCTAAAAAAATGGTAACAACGAATTTTAATGTATCTACAAAATCCATCCAGCATGTAACTGAATGGTTTGAGAGCAACCAGTGCAACCCTTTGCTCTTATCCGAACTCTTTGAAGATTTGCCCGGAGTAAGTTTTTTTATTAAAGATAAGGAACATCGTTTAGTCATGGTAAACGATGGTTTTTTGCCCAGGTTGGGGTTATCCCAAGAGGAATTGTTTGGAAAAACAGATTTTGATTTATTTCCTGCCAGACTGGCGGAGCATTTCAGGCGTGACGACCGCGATATTTTTGAAACTAAGAAAGCTAAACTCAACATACTGGAATTGGTTTTCAATAGTCAGGGATTACCGGATTGGTACCTCACAAATAAGTATCCTTTGTTTAATGATCGCGGGGATGTGGCTGGTTTAATGGGTACGGTCAGGCCTTATGGGGACGGTGAGAAAAAGGAGTTAAAATGGGAAAGAGATGACGAAATTGGGCGGGCTGTTAACCATATTCGTAACCATTTTCGTTCAGAGATGGCGATTAGTGATTTGGTGAAGGTGTCCGGGCTTTCTCACCGTAAACTGCATCGAGGATTTGTAGAATTGTTTGGAGTCGCTCCCATGCAGTTTATCACACGAACAAGAATCGAGGCGGCTTGCGATGATCTTTTATCATCTACTAAAAAGCTTTCCGTTATTGCCAAAGAGAACGGATTTTACGACCAAAGTTCGTTTACCCAATTATTTCGTCGGCAAATGAAAATTACCCCTTTGAAATATCGTAAACAGCGCGGATTCATTTAGCATTACAAGCCTTGTCCGTAAATTTTTACTCGCCTAATATAAACCTCGGAATGCTCTTCGGCGATTGACCACCAATCTTGTTCCTCGGTTGTCGGAATTAATCCGTTTTCAAGACTCTCCATTAGGCGGGCACCTTCATTTGTGAGCACACGAATAGATAAATCAATGACATCGGGAAACAAGTGGAAAGGGTTCGAAAGAGTCTGATATGCAGCATGTGATGTGGCCAAAAATTCTGTATCTAAAAGATTGCCAGACGAATCTATGGCCGGAAAAACCTGCACCAAGTTTCCTGTGCCATAACTATTTTTTTGAAGCACATAAGCACGGACTCCAAAATCGATAACATTTGCAGCGAGAGAAAATGCGGAAGACGAATAATCTGACCCTTCTGCAATAATCGGATTGGTTATAGTGGATGGTAACCTTGGGGTATTTTCTCGGTCAAAGTTTTTAGTGGCCTGAGGATTATAAGCCTCCGCATCTGGGTGAAGATTATATCCTGCTTCGAAAGTATTTTTGGCACTCACATCGGACCGAAAAAGTTGATAGCGCGCAGAAGAAGTGGTAGAGGAGGTCAACCCTTGTCGGATAATTTGATAAGCAACCGCCCGAGCCGCTCCGGTATTTTTTGCATTTTGATCGAGTTCGGGACCTTGGGTAAAAAACCTCAACCATACCCCTCCCACGCCAAATCGAGACTTTTCGAAAGGACCCTGTCCAAGAGAGTCATATTCGTCTTCAGGTAATTTTTTGTTCTCTGGCCAATCACCTTCCAATAAACGAAAGGAGTCCTCTAAAGGTTTGCCCATTTTATTGTCTGATTCATCAACTAGTTTCCAATAGCCACTGTTTTCCTTGGTTTCTAGGACACTGATTGCCATCCATACATTTCCATCATTTCGGTACAGGGCACATTGAAGATCTTCCTGGATACGATCTAAGGCAAATTGTGCAACCTGATTAGTCTCTAGAGTCCCAGAGGCTAGTCGTTGCGTTTCGAGAACTTGAGAGGAAACATTAAGCAAAACAGCAGCCAACAAAGCGGTAACTGCCACGGCAACCATTAATTCCAAAACCGTAAAACCTTGTTGTTTTTTGCACACTTCCCGAAAACTCTGCATGGCTAGGAATTAAGGAGAGAAAAAGGCTATTGATCAAGACGGGATCAAAAAGAAAGGATTTTAGCCATTCTTTCTCCCATTTGGCCATAGGTTTCAACCCCTTTTTCGGACCATTCGAGAAGATGCCGATCAAAAGCGACCGAATGTGGGGGAAAGATAGTGATTACACAAGATCCACCAAAAGAAAAATATCCATATTCCTGCCCTTTTTGAACGGATGTATCTTCGGAGGCAGTTAGATGAACGGAGCCGACGCAGGTTGCTCCTACCAAAATCTGGGCAACCTCTCCTATGGATGTATGTTCTAGGAGTGAGAGGTATCGCTTATTCTCCCAAAATATGGAAAGCCTTTTGCGAAGGGCAATCGGGCTAACTGAAAGCAAATTTCCATTGATTCGGTTGGTTTTTCCAAGTTTGCCAGAAAGAGCAAAGTGGAAACGGTGGTAATCTACCGGGCATAAGCGGCTGATTAGCATACTCCCTTCTTTATAGTGCCGGGCAAGTTCATTAGACTGGAAGAGCTTCTCTAGGTCAAAGGACTGGCCCTTTGCATAAATATGGCGCACTTTTGACAGATTTGGTATTGCTAAGTGTCTGCCGTCTGCTGGAAATACCGCATAAGATTCATCTTCATTAATAGGCCGAGCTTTTGTGGTTAATTTTCTGTAGAAAAATTCATTGAAGGAGCGAAAGGAGGAAGGAGCATCTAGAAATTCTTCCTGATCGAGCTTATACTTTTCGATGAATGGTTTGATTTTGCTTTGACTCCATGGTTGGCTCATTCTTTTTCCATACCATTTGGAAAACCATGTCCTTTTTACCATTGCCCATAAACCAATCTTTCCTAGGCAATTTTCGTAGGAAAAACGGAGCCACTTTTCTCCATATACCAGTTCTTTTTCTAGGCGGGAGGTTGTGGGGTTCCAAAAGCGAATATCCGTGCTCACGGAATAATTAAAAGATGCCCGACTGGGGCGGGCGGAAAATTTGGATAATTAGGCCTTTTGGATTTTGCCTGCTTTGATTGCTTTTACAGATACCCACTGGCGCTTGACCTGACCGCTTGGCAACTTGACGCGGACGCGTTGAAGATTTGGGCGAAAGGTACGTTTGTTGTTCTTAACTAACTGTAGACCAATTCCACCAGCTTTCTTGCTGACACCCTTGTGAATAATACGACCGCCCACTTTTGGGCGTTTTCCTGTGATTGCACAAATTCTAGACATGACGATATAAGAGGTAAAAGATTTAAAATGTCAAAAATCCGCCTTCTGACAAGACTAAAGGGGGGGAGGATCATTGAGATCCTTTGTAAACATTAAGTTGCCTGTTCGATTCCTTTTCGTGCAAGAAATAAAAACATTCGATTTCAAAATCTTTTAGCAATACACAGGACCTTTCGAAACCGAGTCCAAGACTGGTGGAAGCAAGGGAATCGGCAAGCATGCAATTGGGGGCAATGACGGTCGATTGGGCTCTTTCTGTAAGTCCATATCCTGTAT
>ERZ807291.5947-NODE-5947-length-14986-cov-8.345456_pt1 | contig 14986 bp, 12 predicted proteins | sample MGYA00521257_ERZ807291 | MGnify/ENA primary metagenome ERZ807291 (study PRJEB31413, sample SAMN03169783) | marine metagenome | biome: Marine; feature: Water; material: Subsurface seawater | place: North Sea | collected 2011-04-28 | depth 1 m m ...
ATCATCGGCCCAAAATGTCAAAAGTTGGGTGACATTTAACCAGTTGTAAACCTAACTTAATCACTCCCAAGATTAATATACCACTCTAACATCTAAAGTCCTATGTTCGTTGCAACAGAACTGAACTCGCTTGAGGTATTGATCCTTCTTAAAAAAAATTAAATAGATTTCTTGAAATTATATTAAGCTGGTGGGGTGGGTAGCCACTATCTACTACCCCATAAATAAAAGGAGATTGACCCCAAAACATTAACTGGCTTCTTTGGCTTAGCCGGTAACCAGAAATTTGATCATCAACTTTATGGATTTGTTTGATTAGTGCAGATTGCAAGATTCTTAATTCACTATCATCGCCGTACCACGCATAAACCGATTCTTGTACAAGAAAACAATTGCTTCTCATTATTTTGTAGACACGCCGAAGTCGTTTGGGGTTTGCTATGTCATAGCAGATTATGTGCCAATGCTTACGCAGCACTTAAACTTTTATCGATTAAGTGGGCTAACCATTTTGCATTTGCTTTCAAGCGAAGCTGCCATTCAGGACAAGCATCATTGTAAAGGGCATAGAATTTATACCGCCCTTTTTTGTGAAGTAAACAACCTGAACTTGAGCGCGTAAAGTCTTCTGGAACAAATAGTTTTTTTAGAAACATTCTTAATGTCCACTCTTCTACATAGGGTCTTAATGGCTCGATTAAGTCGCAAGCCAAAGAGTGGCGCTGACTATATACCCGGTGATAAAAGCCTAATTGAGTATCAAGTGCCACAGCCTTGCACTGTCGAATAGCCTCATTAATTAGGATCATATAAGTAAACGACAGCACAGAATTAACTGGGTCTGGTGGAGGTCGGCGTTGGCGGGTTGTAAACCCAATGCTAGGCGGCAGTTTCTGTCTCATCCATTCAAACATACGGCGTTGGCCAGCACCTTCGAGACCTCGTAACTGATTATCTTCGACTGCTTGTGTCATGGATTCTAGTAATGAAGCAAAACTATCATCGTCAAAGTCAGCTTGCGTAACCCTCTGGCATACTTTTATTTTATGTTTACAAATCGCAATAGCTACGGGTAGCCTTTGAGCAAGGTTTGCTTGCCAGTTGTATTGAACACATCGGCGTGAAACTAGGCCTACTTGGTCTGCTACGACGCTAAATGAACAGTTAGCGTATCGTTGATTTAGGACGACAAAGTCGATTCCATTTTTCTGTAACTGGCCAATGAGTCGGGTTGAAACATCAACACCATGCAGGCAGATTACCTGGTTTAATTGCCTAATAGGAACAGATTGTAGTAACCCATCTACAGAGCGAACTAATATGCACTGTTGCTCATAGTCTAGTTTTAGTCCTCTGCGATCTATAATCAAATGACGCATTTTACCCTCATCTAAAAACCACCAAGTGCCCCAGGTCCTCACCAATAAAATGTTCTCCCAAACGCCAAATGTCTGTGGCTGCGGATACTCGCAACATTAGAAAACGGTCTGAATTGATATTTATATTAGCCAATATTGACTCAACTAACTCAATACTTTTGCTTCGATCTAGACCTATTTCAAAGGCTGACTTTTGATATATTAAGCTATGGCTTCTCATTATCTTTAAACATTTTGAACGTGATGAGTTGGAGTGAATGTCATAGGCGCACAGCCACGCTAGCTCCATGAGTTGGCCAATTCAGTTATTTGATAATGGCAAATTCGAGCGCCAAATTGCTTCAACTGGGCGCTACTTAACTCTTGGCCTCGATGCTTAGCTGGCAAGTCAATCACTAAATGAAGCACCAGAGCGCCAGACTCTTGAAGTGGCAAGCTTAAAGATAATGGCAATACTCCCACGACTGTATCTCCAGGCATTACTTGGTCTAGTGTGATGTGACTAACAATAGTCCCACAGAAACCTAATTCCGTCATAAACGCTATAGCGCCCGGGTGCCGGGATACAATCCATATTTTAGGTTTGCGCGATAATTTACAATTAATTCGTTTCATACCACCATTTTAACGTTAGTGTGAGTATTAACTTAAGTTCATAACCTTATGGCATGCCCCTAACTGAAATTCTTTCGATACACTGGACTCGGCAAAACATGATCCACAAGTTCATATTAATTTATTGATTTGGTGAGCTAATTATGGAGCAATGAGAAAACGATAATTAAAATTCAGCATTATTCCTAGGTGAAATAATGCTATTGTGGAAACAAGGCCTTAAGAGAGGCGTGGACTGGACACATGCAAAATGATAGAAAGTTGACACGACGAATTTTCCTTATGATAACGGGGTTATCACCTCAGATTGTCACCGAAACCCTGTTCGCCTATTATGTTGGTCTCAAGATTGACGATAGCATCCCAGCAGAGGTTCACCTCATCACGACTAGAGAGGGAGGGGACCGCGCCCAGCTTACCTTGTTAGGCCCTACTACCGCCCACTTTGATAACCTAGTTTCTACCTATAAAATTAATCACCTATCCTTTCTGGAAGAGAATATTCACGTTCTCAAAAATAAATCAGGCCAAGAGCTCGAGGACATTAGCACCCCAGCAGACAACTCGATCGCGGCAGACTTCATATGTGAGATGACCAATAAGTTTACTCGAGATGTAGACACAGAATTGTTCGTGTCGATTGCTGGAGGGCGCAAAACTATGGGCTACTATGCGGGATATGCCCTGACTTTGTTCGGTCGTCCGCAGGACAGGCTGTCACATGTCCTAGTGTCAGAGGAGTTTGAAAACAACCGTGATTTTTACTTTCCAACAATTAAGCGTCAAATCATTTACTCAAAAAAGAATAAGCCATTAGACACCAGTAAAGCGATAGTTACGTTAGCCCAAATTCCTTTCGTGCAGTTGCGTCATGAACTGCCTGAGGACTCACTTCTTCAGCAAGTAGGATTTCAAGAAGCCGTCGCGCTTATTAACGTTAGTAATGAAAAGTTGGTGGTTACCCTAAACACTAGCGAGTTGTCACTATCCATCAACACCCGGAAGGTTCACTTTGAACCCATAGATTTTATCTTCTACCTATGGTTCGCCGAACAACTTAGAAGCGAGTCTGGGTTTATACAAGAGCCACACGATCAAGAGCCCAATCCAATATATGCTGCTGAACTGGTCAATGTTATGGATAAATTTGGCTTTGAAATGAGCGCTAATGATAGAACACTAAAGGCTTTACACGCAGGCATGGATAGACAGTTTTTTCGAACTAAAAAGTCTAGAGTAAATGGAAAACTAGAACGAAATCTAGGCCGATCATTGTCTGATAAGCTCAAGATTCAAACGTTTGGCCGCAGGGGTAGCTCTTTGTATGGGCTGAGTTTAAGTAATGAAGATTCGGTGGTGATTATTGATACAGAATGAGCTAAGGCCCCAACTTGCACGCTTCCAATTCACCTTAGAAATGGAGCAAGACATCACTATGCCCCAATACTCAGGCTCCATGCTTCGGGGGGCGTTTGGCCATGCACTGAAAAAAATCAGTTGCATGACAGATATGCCATCGTGCGAGTCTTGCCCACTTCAACAAACCTGCCACTACACCGCCATTTTTGAGCCATCACCAAAACTAGGGGATCGGTATGCGTCGTTACCTGCACCATTTATTATAGAGGCTCCATTTCTGCCTTGTGAGTGTTCCATCAAAGTGGGGCAAACCATAAAGTTTGGTATGATTTTATTTGGTCACTCTATGCAACTATTTCAGTCTATTGTTCTGGCATGGCAGCGTGCAGCCTTTCAGGGGCTTGGACGACAGCGGGCTCGGGCTCGGCTCATTTTAGTGGAACAAGAAAATGAGCACGGATTCAGCACTATATTCAGTGAGCACAGCGCTTTAATCAACCCCCTCTTAGCTCCTAAAAAATTAGAGGTGTCCCAGGAATTAACCCAAATCTCATTAGTTTTTTTGACTCCCACCCGAGTTAAACATAATGGAGTTTATTGCAATGGGCAGTCAATAACAGCTGAGACATTGCTGAATGCGCTGCGCCGCAAGGTGGATCTTTATAACACTCATTATTTACATTTAGATATAGCCTCGCCTCCCAGACCAAGTCACATTCAATTAAAAGGTGAATTAAAGGTGACGCCGTGGAGTCGATACTCAAGTAGGCAAAAACAAGGTATTCAACTTGATGGACTGTTAGGCAAGGTCACACTTGAGGGTGACTTGCAGCCTTGGGCAAATCTACTAGCTTTAGGTGAGTACACGCACATTGGTAAAAACACTAGCTTTGGCCTTGGCCAATTTCAATTGGAGCGGCAAGGCCTATGATACGTCCACACAATAAATCACCATCATCACAAGGACAAATCCCCAGCAGCAAGGCGAAATTTGCTAATGCCATGGCGTCTGGGTTTTGGAGCCAATTTTTTAATCAACTAGCCATGCTGAGATATTCCTTATGATAATACATGCATATTTGTTTGAGCTTAGAGCCATTCAGCCGTTTTTGTTTGCCACTGGGAAGCTTAGGGACATAGTCTCGGCTAGTGAACTAATCGACTACCTTTGCACTGAGCCCCTCGCTAAAGTGTTGGAAATTTGCAAGTTGACTGACTACCATTTGAGTGAGCTGAGCCCCCGATGCGCAGGTGGTGTATTTTACCTATTAATTGAGGATGCAGAAAAAGTGCGTCAGTTTAGCCATTTATGGCCACTGGCAGTTGCAGAACTTGTCCCAGGAGTAGAGCAGGTTCATGTTTGTGCGCAAGGCGACAGTGCGCGCTCTGCGATGGCCAAGGGATTGAGCCAACTACAAACTGCACGAAACTATCACACTGTTCAGCACCCTAGCGCATCGCCACTAGCTATGCGCAGCCCAAGAACGGGATATGTGGCTACTGAGCGTGATCATGGTGAACCCGTCGATGCAGCAACAGCAGTGAAGCGCGCTTTTGTTCGTCCCCAGCACAGCAAAAACCTTACATCCCGATTTTGTGAGGAGCAGGCACTCAACTGGCCTGATAACTTTGAAGAAAACTCAGCCCCACAAAAACGCTTTCCTTTGGCCAAAGATAATTTAGTTGGGCTAGTACATGCAGATGGTAATGCCATTGGTGAGGTGCTGTTGGTGCTGAGTGAGGCGACTCAAGCTTTAGATAAAGAGACCTACGTTCGCCTTTATCGTGAATTTTCTGATGGCCTTGATCGCGCTACATGCGACGCAGCACGATTAGCGTGTCAGCTTGTTCTTGTGCCTGAGATCGCGTCACACTCAGTTATATCTGCACGTCCTTTAGTGCTCGGTGGTGATGATTTAACTGTGCTCATTAAGGCGTCTTTGGCGCTCCCATTTACGGTTCAGTTTATTAAGCAGTTTGAAATCAATACAGCACTCTTTTTGAAATCTTTAAAGGCAAGTATGCAAGCCAATGGAGTGGAGCCGTCGGCACAAAATCGACTGCCTAAAAAGCTAACGGCTTGCGCAGGCATCGCCTACATGAAACACAGTCAACCGTTTTATCAAGGGTATGAACTCGCAGAGAGCTTGTGTAACAGGGCCAAAAACCAGTCTCGATTAGCACTCAAGCATCCCAAAGATGCCATACCATCAAGCCTAAGTTTTCATAAAATCCAAGGTTCCCTAGCCGATGATGCAGACCATTTATTCCAACTGGAGCAGGTCACAAGCAGTGGTCTAGAATTGGCACTACCGGTGTATGGGATAAACCCAGGCCAAGGTTTACCCAGTTACGAGGCTCTAATAGCCCTTGCCAGCTGTTTTGGACCCGGGCGCCTTAATGAAAAACGCCTAAGGTCTATTGCAACCCTGCTTCATAGCGATGTTCAACTAGCCCAAAAGGACTACCTACGGTGGCGCTCATTATCGGCAAAGCCCTTTGCCAAACAACTTGGCGAGTTTGACGATGCCCTAAAAGATCTTGTCGGTCCAATTAGTGGGGACTTGCCGGCAAACGCAGCAAAATCCCAGAGCCCTCTAGCTGACATTCTGTCCTATATATCAATACATGGCCATTTGGCTAGTGAGGAATAAAATGACTGAAAAATATCTTCACCTAGAGTTAGCAGGATACTGGCATTCGGGCTCAGGCCGCAGTGCTGGAACCCACTTGGACGCTCTGACAGAGAAGGACCAATACGGTCTGCCGTTTGTGGCAGGTAAACAACTTAAAGGCCTAATTCGCCATGCATTGCACCGGGCTGAGTTGTGGCAATGGAACGATCATCCCCCATCCAAAGAGCCTTCTGTAGACATAGAAACTCTTCTGTTTGGCAGTAGGTCACAAACCGAAAGTAGGCACGCAGGAGAGCCTGGCATGTTAATCGTAAGTGACGCCCAACTGGGTCACACCGAACGCTCGTACCTCAAGGAAAACAAGGGCCTTGCCACCCATCTTTATCAAGCAATTTACTCGACATCAATCGGTGAATCTGGCAGTGCTGTAGATGGTAGCCTACGTGGTATTGAGGTCTGTGCACCCGTTAGCTTAACGTGTTTATTGCAGCTTGCTGTTACCAGTGTTGATGACATTCATCGCGCAGAACAACAAGCCTGGCTTTCACAAAAGGACCCGTGGCAATGGCTGGCAACCTGCCTGCCCCTTATAGATGCGATTGGCGCACATAGGACGCGTGGGTTAGGCGAAGTTACTCTGTCTTTGAGCAACACTTCTGAGGGAGTATTACTATGAAGCGTGAACAATCCTTTCTCGTAAAGCTAACCCAAGACGTGATCATTAGTGCCAGTTCGGCAAGTGAGGGTCATCATCGATCACTGGACTACCTGCCTGGTTCTTTGTTTTTAGGACTAGCAGCTACCCGAGGCTATACCGAACTGTCTCCAGATGACAGTTGGACGGTCTTCCACAGTGGAAAAGTTCGTTTTTTAGATGCTCTCCCCTACATGGAAGGGCAACCGTCCCACCCTATGCCCCTGTCATTTCATAGCTACAAAGGTGAACAGGCACTAAATGATAAAAAAACCATGCTGGAGGCGGATAAGGTATTTGACCCATCCATGCCTTTTGATGGCGCCCAAGCAGGACAACCTAGCCAACTCCGAGGTGGATATATTACTCTCGCTGGGTCCATAAATCAGCCAAAACTCAACTATAGAATGAAAACTGCAATAGACCCTTCCCAAGGTCGCGCCGCCAAAAGTCAGCTCTTTGGCTATCAAGCATTGGAGGCTGGTCAGCAGTTTTTATTTACTCTACAAGCCGATTCAGTCTCGGATAAGCTTTTTGAAAAAAGCGTGAAGTGGCTGACTGGTGCAGCACAATTGGGGCGGTCTCGAACAGCCCAGTATGGGGGGGTAACAATTACACCATTAAAAGCATTAAAGCCATCTAGCATAAGCAACCAACCCAAAACATTAACACTCTGGCTGCAAAGCGATTTAGCGCTAGTGGATTCGTTGGGGCAACCTTCTTTGACCCCACACCCATACCTATTTGATTTACCACCAGGCAGTCGGTGGTCCATCGAAAGTAGCTTTATTCGGACCCGGCGCTATAGTCAATATAATGCGAAGCGGCGCTGCTTTGATACTGAGCGTCATGTCATTAATAGGGGCAGCGTCCTGCGCTTTGAACTATCACAGCCTTTAACTGACGAGGCCCTAACTGGGTTAACTGTTCAAGGTCTATACCAAGAGAGTGGGCTAGGACAGATGTCGGTTAACTCTCCAATACTAGCTCATCGGCACCCCAGCTTTTCTAAACTGGCGTCGAACCCTAAACTATCAACCAAAGGTGAAGCCCCTCTGGCACAACCCCAAACCCCTTTAATTAACTTATTGGCCCTTCGTTCTGGAAGCACAGACCAGCATAAACACGCGTCTGAACTGGCGGCAAGGTTGTTTGAATCTATTGTCGATGCCGTACAGGAGTCTAGGCAGTGGCTTGGCTTAGTAAGTAACCAGCCCCTGCCATCATCACCAGGCAGAAGCCAGTGGGGAAGTGTGAAGGCACTTAGTAGTGACTACCGCTCAGACCCAAGTCAGTTATGGAAGGTTATCTTCTCACCAGAAAGTGGTGCAATCCGCCCTCGATCGGGCTGGGACTTGTCCATTGGTCCACAGCAAACGCTGGCCTCAAGGGTCCAGCAACTGTGTGAGCAACAAGGATTGGAAGGTCATGCATTATTAGCGGACGTGCTGGGTGAGTTAGCTACCCTAGGGCTGAGTGAACGTTGGCAGGAAAAAATTATGGGCACTAAGCCACAGGTACAGGAGGTCTCGTCATGATGACCAATACGGCGGTATACCACTACTTTAGAGTCGTTATACAGGCGAACACTCCCCATGGCATCCACCAAGACCATGGTGATGTGACCCATGATGTACTTTTATTGCGTGACGTCAATAATTTGCCTGCCATCCCTGCAACAAGTCTAGCGGGTGTGCTGCGGCACTTATATATGGACACGTATGGTTTAACGGAGACTGAACATCTATTTGGTTACGCCGATGGCGAAGATGGCGCTATTAGTGCACTGTCGATTAGTTGGGCGCTAGTAAATGATAGTGACAACAATGCTATTGAGGGTATTCGTCCAGACGTGACCAGCGACGCTCTGCTTCACTTTTTAGCAAGGGACAAGCCCATTGTTCGTCAGAGGGTCCGTTTAAATAGCCAAGGATGCACAGACGACAATGGTAAGTTTGATATAACTCTTATTCCAGCAGGCACGCGATACACTTTTTTTGTCGGCTATTGGAGTGATGGTTCAAATGAACAGGAGGCTAGAATTCATCAAGCACTGTCCCTGTTGCAATCACCAGCATTTCGGCTAGGCCACGGTACTCGCTCTGGATATGGTTCGTTTGGCCTATGCTCCATAGAAGGAGCGCACTGGGACCTGCGCACACGAGAGGGCCAAAAAGGTTATAGTGAACGTCCCCGTAAGAGAGCCGAAGTGGGCAACTTGAAACCTATTAGCATCGAAGCTTTGCAAGATACTGTGCTAAGTGTTGACATCAATATCAAGGCAGAATCAGGGTGGCGCATTGGCGGGGGAGAACAGTCCCTGGGCGCATCAAGCGAACAAGAAAAAGCTCCCGACTTACTGCCTCAGTCTGAGATATTAATTTGCTGGAGTGGACAGCAAAAAGCCACATTGAGCCATAGGCAGGCAGTCATCCCCGCAAGTGCTGTTAAAGGTGCACTATCGCATCGGGTGGCGTTTCACTACCGCCGGTTGTCTGGTGAATTTGCCGAACAAGGCGTGTCGTCCGGACACACAGAATGCGATGCGGTGAGTACTCTTTTTGGTTCAGCAAACAGCGACATTGAGGTGCAAGGGGCAGCAGGTCTTGTCATTATCGATGACGTTTATATCGAAGCACCTAAAGTCACTAGCCAGATGCACAACCGAATTGATATGTTTACTGGAGGGGTCATCAACGGTGCCCTATTTGAAGAGGAGTTGTTATGGCAAACTCCTTTAAGCCTCAAGCTAACGATTCTGAATCAAGACAAAGTATCAACACTTGCTCGAAAAGCACTGCTGCTAAGTTTAGATGATTTGACCCAGGGTTGGCTGCCATTAGGTGCTGGCGGCTCGCGTGGGCACGGATGTTTCCTTGGGGCTACCCAGTGGAGCAACAATGCTTGGTCAGATGAACAGGTGGAGTCTTTATGAATAAGTCCTATGTAAGTCAGTTGCACAAATGTCAAACAGCCTTAAAGGAACTAAACTTTGGTTATCGCCCTGAGTTTTTTAAGCCCGTGTTTGTTGAAATAGAACAAAAAACGCTTAGTGCTGAAGAGCTTGCTGAAGAAATCCCCAAGTTGCTGTCAAAACAAGGCTGGATTCAGTTCCCATCTGCAGTGGTGCAGTTGCCCAGTAATCCCAAAAACAACCAACTACCGCTAAAGGCAGAGGCCTGTCAAGATGATACATGTTGGCAGCTAGCCTATAGTGCAAACAACTGCTGGGCTTTAAACATTGTTAAGGTAACGGAGTGTGAGGCAGAGCAAGCCTCACATCTTGCGCAAACTGTTCATCATTTATCTACCCTCGCCAATGGTGCCTTACTTAGTTATAAAAGCCTCTGGGCAATAGATGGTGAGACTTCACCAGTATGTGCTTTGTCTGTGTTCACAGGATTTAAGGAGAGCAATTAATGTCTGATTTTTCTAGCCCTTACAACTTTGTACCCCTCTCCCCCTTTATTTTGACCCCTAACTGGGCCTCAACGGTGGACCAAGACCACCCCTTGCAGCAAGGTCTATGTGGAGAGTTAGACATTGAAATTACCACCCATACACCCCTTTGTGTCGGTGGTAATCAGACCCCTTCTAGTGCGACCTCTGCTGGCCAAGTTCACTTTTTTAAAACCCCAGAACAGATTCCAGCTATCCCTGGTTCGAGCCTCAAAGGCATGCTCAGACAGGTAATGTCAATCGCCACCTTTGGTCACTTCAATCAGGTGGAAAATAAAAAATTGAGTGTGCGAGACATATCTAAATCAAACAACTTTTATCTTAACACCGTTATTTTGCCTAGGGCCCAAGCAGGTTGGCTGCGTTTTAATAATGGCCAGTGGCAACTCACACGCTGCCAGTTTACCAGAGTCCATCAGGCCAGCATCATCGAGCACTTCGGCCTCCAAGAGCGGGAATGGAAAGAGGCAAAAATAATTCAGACTCGTTACTCCTTGCTCAAAGGCGTGCAACCGGTTCAGTTTGATTTGGAAAAGCACAAGCACCATGTCGAAGGTATAGCTGAACGACTGGGTCAAGGCGTCACCCAGGGCCACCTTGTGGTTACTGGGCAACCTGGCCCCGACTATACAAAGCCTAACGCTAAGAAATGGGAGTTTATATTTTATAATTCGACCGAAACCATTAATGTTCCTCAACAAACAGTCGCTGATTTTCTATTTGTTCACGATACGGATGACCAATCTCCTTGGGCCTATTGGAAAGATAAAACAGGCAGTGATCAAGGTGTCCCAGTGTTTTGGCACCCTGCAGCAGCAGATAAAAACCAACCTAAATCGATGGGTTTAGCTCGTATGTACAGACTGGCCTATGATAATAGTCTGCATGATGCGATTAACAACACCAGCGCCCAGCACCAAACTACCTCCCAGGCGGATATGGCTGCACTCATATTTGGCCTCAGTGACGATGACGTTGAGTCAAGTCGCCCAAGTGTGCGGGGGCGCATTAATATTGGTCTAGCTTTAGCTCAAAATCCAGGTGCGCTGGAGTGGACAGACAAAACAGTTCTTCTTGGTCCAAAGCCTGGGTTTTACCCTGCCTACATTCGACAAGATTTTAGCTCCAATAAATATCACACTTTAATGGATCGATCACCAGAACTAGCCGGATGGAAGCGTTATCCTATCAAAAGCTATCAGATGCAAAGCCCGCAAGGTAAGAGCAACAGTGAAAAGGCTTTTGTGAGACTAGAAACGCTACCTGAGCACAGTGCTTTTAAGGCTAAGATTCGGTTTCATAACTTATTACCTGTAGAGCTTGGGGCCATACTCTGGTGCTTAGACCTAGGAGAGAAGCCTAACCTGCGACACTCTTTAGGTATGGGAAAGCCTTTTGGATTAGGGCAGGTTAACATAAAAATAAACGACGTAAGTTGCATTATAAGACCTAACGACACATCAACACCGTCTCAGCCTCCGACTGAAACTTTGGCCAGTTGTCGGCTATTATTTTGCAAATATATGGACGAAACATGGCAAGCTGTGACTAAGGATCCTACCGCTAAATGGCTTAATAGTGAGTCTATACGGCAACTCTTAGCCATGAGTGATCCAACTGAATCCAAGGGGCGACAGTTACGCTACTTAGACTCGCCTAAAGAATACCTAAATGTAAAAAATAAAGGTCAACGATTAGAACCATACGTCGAGCCTGCTGTGACAGGCCAACAACTTGATCTGGCTGCCAATATTCCTGAAGCTGATCAAGATATGCTAGGTGCTATAGACACATTTAATCGGCAACGCGAAGAAGCAGCAAAGTCCAGACAGCAGAAACTTGAAATGGAAAATATGCCTGATGAACAGCGCCTAGTTGCCGAAATTAAAATGCTCTTAAATCAGGAGAACATAGCCAGCAACAAGACCCAAAGAAAAGACCTGGAGCGAAAAATAAAAGCGTGTATGGACCATGATGTTGATTTAATGTCCAATACGGAGATTGAAACCCTTTTGTTGGCTGCAGAAACTTTAGAGGTTAAGGTGATTTCAAAGGCCTGTAGCAAGCTTAGAAAGCATCTCCAAACTCTGCACTGAGAATTTTTTGAAGGATTATTGACATGTCTAAAGCATTAATTACATTTATTGGCCGATCTAATAAATCTGAGGAGGGCTATAAGAAAGCAACTTATGAAATAGAGGGCAATATTCAAGAGCCGTCTGCTTTTTTGGGTTTTAATCTGCAACAACATTTAAGTCCCAACAGACTCATTGTCATGGGCACGAACGGCAGCATGTGGGATCACCTTTTTGAAGGTGATATTGACCTTGGTAACCAGTTCGAAACTCAACGGCTTGACCTGGTTCAGTCGGTAGAGGACGAGGTGGTAGAACAGTCTCAATTGGCTGAGCTACAGCCTCTATTATCAAGTGCTCTTGGCATTGATGTGCAGTTACAAATAATACCCTTTGGGGCAGCTCTTGAGGATCAAGTGGAAATCGTGAGCTTAATTGCAAACCATATAACAGACGATATGGAAGTTCATTTGGACATCACTCATGGATACCGAAGCTTACCCATGATAGCCCTTTTGGCGGCTACTTATCTTAAGGAAATTAGAAATGCAAACGTGGCCGGAATTTGGTACGGGGTCCTAGATTCGACACCAGGATCACTATCTCCAGTGCACAATATAAAGGGGTTACTTAACATTGCTGACTGGTTATCAGCCATGCACTCTTACAAGAAAGATGGTGACTATGGTGTGTTTGGCAAGTTACTAGGCGACACAGGGCATAGACTGAAGAGGGCTGCTTTTTTTGAGAGGACAAGTAACCCCGTCAAAGCGAAACAGGAGTTAACCACTTGGAATAAAGAAAACAATTACCCCAATGATCCCGCAGCAAAACTATTTGAACATGAACTAAGTGAACGGACCAAATGGCACCGTTCAACGAAACAATACGAGTACGAAATGCATCTTGCTTGGGAATACCTCGACCGTGGGGACTATCTGCGGGCGTCCATCTTTGGTTTAGAGGCCAAAATTACTGAGTACAACTATATCCATAAGGAGATCGGTTCCACTGAGGAGCGAGAAAACGCACTTAAAGCCTTAACTGTTGATTTTGAAGATTACAAGACATTAAAATATCTCAGGAATACATTAGCACATGGAACTCGTAATCAAAACAAGGCCATAACGAAGCTTAAGTCTGAGGAACACTTGCTGCTAGATAAACTCAAGGGAATATTTACACATTTACAAATTAAGCGGCCACCAAACAATAATTAACAAATACAATATAGTTAAAATGGGACATCATCAAAGTCCCAGTCGTCTTTAGAGTTGTCACTTTTCCAGTCACTCGTTTCTTTATGCCCAGGCAGTGGAGCCTCATTTAATTTAGCAGATTCTTGGTTTTTAATACCCAGTATCTGTAGTTCATTGCCAATAATTTTAGTCGTGTAGCGGGTAATGCCATCCTTTTCCCACTTGCTTGTTTGATTCGAACCACACACATATAGTTGTGCGCCTTGTTGCACAGAAGTTGCGATTATTTTAGCGTGGTGGTTAAAGAATACGACTCGATGCCACTCAGTGCGCTTTCGAGTGTCCCCTGTTTTTTTATCAACCCAACTTTCTACTGTTGCAAGGTTTATGTTTGCGACACTAAGGCCACTGTTGGTTGTTTTACACGCAGGGGTATCACTCACTTCCCCTAAAAGTATCACCTTGTTTATTCCTAAAGACATGTTTAGAGCGCCCTTCAATGTTTATTAAATTTTTAAATACTTATATCTGAACTAACATTTGATACGCGGGTAGGAAATCGTTTCCAATTAACCTTTAACCTAACAACTCCGCTAGGCTTTCACCCATGTGTTGTTCGGCATAACAGCGTTGGCAGGCCTTAAAACCGAGTTGCTCCAAAAGCTTTCCACCGAACTTTAGCTGTGGGTTAAATTTGACCATAAAGTACTTTTGCAGCAAATTTTTCAGTGGTTTTTTGTACTCATTGTGCCAAACGTAAAGTAAATGACCTTCTTGCTTTGCCTCTGGAACCCTATGTGTGCCATGGGTTTTGTCCTTAATTTGTTTGGCAGTCTCTGGATTACTGTTACGAAAAAGATCAGCTTGTGCAAGCAGACTCTGGATGGCATTGTTGATTTCTGCTAAATTTTGGCTACCAAAATCAACATGACCGCTGTTAGTTTTACTGATCGACTGGGGTGGGTTTATCAAAAAAAAGTGTGCCTGCAGCATCCATAAAAAATTCTTCTCGTCATGTTTAGCAATATCGATATTTTGGGCACAAAAATTGCGGAACCGCGAAATTTCTTTTGTCCCTCTCTCTTTAATTTCAACGGGTATTGATAAATTAAAATAATCTTCGGTGATGCACTCACACGAACTTTTCATGTGGTAAGCCGGCTGCCTGCCCTCAAACACCCATTTAAGGCTGTCTTTAGGCTTTGGCAAGATTTTGTATACACCCAGCTGATACTGAAAGATAGGATCCCGAGTAACGAAGTCGTTACCCATTCCTTTGCAGGCTTCCATGAACACATACAAAAAGTTTAGTTCAGGAGTAGAAAGTATTTGGCTTAAATCTGATTCATATATATCATCCAAGCAAAAGACGCCCGCCACAGTAAACTTGCTACTGATACGCTTTAAATTGGCTTCGGTGATAAATGGCACTTGCAAACACTCTTAGTAAGACTTGAATTAAGTCCACTATAGGTTTGTTTTACCTTTTTAGTGTTCATCATAAGGTTATGATGTGCCGAAACTTTGGGTTGAAAAGACAATAGCTTTTGCGTTACCCCTCACACAGAAA
>ERZ807291.5955-NODE-5955-length-14973-cov-12.460652_pt1 | contig 14973 bp, 9 predicted proteins | sample MGYA00521257_ERZ807291 | MGnify/ENA primary metagenome ERZ807291 (study PRJEB31413, sample SAMN03169783) | marine metagenome | biome: Marine; feature: Water; material: Subsurface seawater | place: North Sea | collected 2011-04-28 | depth 1 m m ...
TAGCCTCTTTGGAAAAAGGCAATGATTTTATCTGCAAAAGTTTCTTTATTGACTACATTTTTCTTGAGCACCAAGGCTGCCATCATAGGTACATACGTCAATGAAAGTATCAATGCACCTGCAATAGCAAGCATTACTGTTTGAGCCATAGGCTTAAACATTTTACCTTCTATACCTACCAAAGCCAAAATAGGTATGTATACCATCAGAATGATAATCTCACCAAATGCTGCTGAACTTCTTATTTTCTGTGAGGAAGCAATTACCTCTGTGTCCATTTCGGTTTGCGAAAGCAGATTTCCTGCTTTTTTGACTTGTAGGCGGTGTACTATAGCTTCCACTATTATAACTGCACCATCTACTATCAATCCAAAATCAATAGCACCTAAACTCATAAGATTAGCTGATATACCTAATAAGTTCATCATAGAAACGGCAAACAGCATTGCCAGAGGAATGACCGAAGCCACAATTAATCCAGCTCTCCAATTACCAAGTAGAAGAACTAATATAAAGATGACTATTAAACCACCTTCAATTAGATTCTTTTTAACCGTACCAATTGCAGTATTCACCAGTTTATCTCTTACCAAGTAAGGTTCTATGATTACGCCTTCGGGTAATGATTTTTGAACTTGTACTACTCGTTCTTTAATTCTTTCAGTTACTTGTGCAGAATTTGCTCCTTTGAACATCATTACCTTACCACCTACTACTTCTGCACCATTTCGAACTAACGCTCCATATCGAGGAGCTTTACCATATTGTACAGTAGCTATGTCACTAATTAAAACTGGAATATTTCCTCTATCACTAACCACTATTTTTCCAATATCATCTAAAGACTTTGCTAATCCTTCAGAACGGATATAGTAGGCATTGGAATTTTTCTCAATGTATGCTCCACCAGTATTCTCATTGCTTTTTTCTAAGGCCTCTAATACATCTGAAATACTTATGCCTACAGATTTAAGAAGATTAGGATTAACGGCTACTTCATATTGTTTTAAAAATCCACCCATTGAATTGACTTCAGCTACTCCTTCGATTCCAAGCAACTGTCTTTTGACAATCCAATCTTGGATGCTTCGTAACTCAGTAGCGGAATATTTTTCTTCAAAGCCTTGATCTGGTCGAACTACATATTGATATATCTCACCTAATCCAGTAGAGAGGGGCCCCATTTCTGGCACACCTAAGCCATCAGGTATATTGCCTTGAGCCTCTTTGAGTCTTTCATTCACTAGCTGTCGAGCTAAGTATATATCGTAGTTTTCTTCAAATACTACGGTAACTACTGAAAGCCCAAAGCGAGATATAGAACGTATCTCTTCTGTTTTTTGCAGACTTTGTAGAGCAAGCTCAACAGGAGTTGTAATAAACTGCTCCACTTCTTGCGTAGCAAGTGTGGGCGAAATAGTGATTATCTGTACTTGATTATTGGTAATATCAGGTACAGCATCTATGGGTAGCTGCTTGAGAGAAAATAACCCCCAAACTATAAGGGCTGCTACGAAGAGCCCTATGACAAACTTATTCTTAACCGAATAAGCGATTAAATTATCGAACATTAATATTTGATTTTATAAAAAAGTTAAACCTAAACTATGAATGGAAAGGGCATAGCTGTCCCTTGGAAAGTGGTTTAACTAAGGCTTGGCGGATGCCAAACTCCTTCGCTGTAGTCAAAGGAATAGTCGAATGTGTAATGAAAAAGGTAGTCAGTAGAAATTTCTATTTTTTTCTCTAACATCGCTTTATCGGTAGGTAAAGTAACTATAGAGCCACAACAAGCACAAACACAAAAAGGAGTGCAATCATCTTGGTGTTCTGAATGATCATGGTCGTGCTCTGCTGCTGAAACCTCAATGTCTGTATGAATGGAACTTTGCGGCATACCATCTGTACACGGCACTACCGAAAGTGCTGCAATATAAATAGATGTTATTAATGCAAATATTCTCATTTCTGAGTTCAAAGATAGAACAAGTTTATTGCAACCCACTTGCAAAGTTTTTTACTTGTTACAATTCTCGCATAAACCCTTTATTACCATATTGGCTCGGTGCATTTTGAAATTTTTGGGTAGCTCGATTTTAGGTATATTTTGGTTAGTCAGACAAAAAGTGTTCTGACAGTTGGAACAATGAAAATGGTAGTGTTGGTCAATGGTCTCACACTCACAACTTTCTAAGCAAAGGGCATATTTGAGTTGTTTCGTGCCATCATCTATTGTGTGAACCAGTTTGTTTTTTTCAAATGTTTTTAATGTTCGATACAATGTAGATTTATCTGCAATATCAAAAGCACTTTCAATGGTTTGAAGGGAAATTGCTTTGTTTTGCTCCATAAGGTGTTGCAAAACAAGTATTCGCATTGCTGTTGGTTTAATATCTCTTTGAGCAAGTTTATAATCAAGTGCATCGTTCATACTAAGAATCAAATATAATCTTAAACTAACTTTTATTCTAACTCTTCCTTAACCGAACCGCACTTCAACATTGCCTCTCCAAAATATGGATTCAAAACCTTTTGTTCTTTACTTAACCATCTTGCTCCATTGTTTCTATCTGCCATAGGACATAACTGCACGTACAACTTATCTATTCTTGGTTTTAGACTTTTACTAACCATTATCATCTGCTCGGAGATATGAATAAAATTGTCTCGGGCCTCCGCTATATCCTTTGATGCTGTGTATTTATCTGCGAGTTTTTTTAGTGCACCAGAATGTTTCATCCATATATCATGATTCTCACCTTTGAATAGACTCATACTGATTTGACTAAGCTGTGTTTTAAACGCTATTAAAGATTCTTGACTTCCTTCAAAGTCATCTTTTACTAAATTGTCTTTTACTTTCAAATATGAATCAAAGAGTTTACCTAGGCTTTTATTAGCTTCTGAACTTAATGAAACTGCCTTATTTGGCTTGTTATTCATTTCATTTGATGATCCTCCATGATTATGACCTGTTGACGATTTACCGCCTTCAGGATTCATCATACTGGGTTTACCTGCCAGCTGTGCGGCGGCATCTATACTAAACGTGCCATTAGTGGCTATTTCGTCACCTTCTTCTAATCCACTACTTACTACATACGAATCACCTAGAGAAGGGCCTAAAACTACTTCTGTGAGCATAAAGCTAACTCCACTCACTGACTCCATCTTTTTATAAACTATAGATTTCTCTCCTGTCCACATTACAGCAGTCTTAGGAACTACCATAGTATTTTCCTTAGCAGAAATCACAGATTTAATAGTGCCATTCACCAACATCTCAGGTTTCAATTTATTATTAGAATTATTTACCTCCACTCTAGCTTTGGCTGTTCTAGTTTTAGGGTCCACAATAGGGTCGATGAAAGCTATCCGTCCATTAAATGTCTTGCCTGCAATTGCATTTAAAGAGTATGATACATTGTCTCCTATTCTTACAAAACCCAAATCAGACTCATACAGATCAAACAGTATCCAAAGTTTATTTAAGTTGGAGATTTTATATAAAGGTTCTCCTTGGTTTAGATAGTCTCCAACATTGACTAATTTATCTGTCACTACACCCGAAATATCTGCACGAATAGGGAAATTCTCTATTATTTTTCCTGTTTCAATTATTGTATTTATTGTAATTGCAGAAAGTTTCCAGTTCCGGAGTTTCTCTTTGGCCGAATTAAATAAAGCCGGTTGTAACTCAATAAGCTTTTGGGCTTCAAACAACTCCTTTTGTGCACTTATTAGTTCGGGAGAATACACATAGGCTAGTACTTGACCTTTAGATACCTGCTCTCCAGTGTAGTTAATCTTTAGTTGCTCTATTCTGCCTGCTATGTGACTCGTTTGAGTAGAAACTTGTCTCTCATCTGGTTGCACTTTGCCATTTAGCTTTAATTCCTTGAGAGCACTTCCTTTTGACACAATAGCTGTTTGTACATTAGCAAGTTGCATAGCTGTAGGAGACATCTTAATACTCATGGGGTTCTCATCAGGTTGAGAATCTTTAAGAGGTATTAAATCCATACCACATATTGGGCAGTCTCCTGCCTCATTCATTCTGATTTGAGGATGCATAGAGCATGTCCAAATCTGTCCGTTCTCAGATAGCTCATTATGACTGTGCTCACTATCACCAGACAATGGTGTACCAAATATCAACCAACCAAGAAGCAATCCTCCAAGCAAAATTCCTATGTAAATAATATACTTTTTCATTGTTAACATTTATTCATTTGAGGTTCTTTCATATTGACAACAGCCAGGTAATCCATTATATGTTGTAGTCTCAGCTTTTACTTTATCTGTATCATATCCTGATGCAGCTATTGCTTGATGTATTTTAAGGATACTAGTCTTTACAGGATCATATGTGACACTCATCTTGCCAGAATCTATATTCCATTCGGCACTAGTCACTCCAGAAATCATCGCAGCTTTTTCGATTGTTCTCTGGCACATACCACAATTACCACTTACGGTAAAGCTTGCAGAGTCAGTTGCACTTATTACAATTGAGTCTTGTACAGCTACAGTCTGTGCTTTAAGAGTTACAATTGTTAAAACGGTTATACAAATTGTTAAAATTATTTTTTTCATGATTTTCTATTTTTAAATTTTTATGGTTCTTAATCTAAGGGCATTTACTATTACAGAAACTGAGCTAAAACTCATTGCTAGAGCCGCTATCATAGGTGAGAGTAGTATTCCAAAAAAAGGAAAGAGAACACCTGCTGCTATTGGAACTCCAAGCGTATTATAGACCAAAGCAAAGAATAAGTTTTGTTTAATATTTCGCATCACACCTTCGCTTAGATTTCTAGCTTTTACTATTCCTTGCAGGTCACCTTTTACCAATGTAATCATAGCACTTTCTATAGCGACATCTGTTCCTGTACCCATCGCGATGCCCACGTCACTTTTAGCTAATGCTGGAGCATCATTAATTCCATCACCGGCCATAGCCACGACTTTTCCTTTCTTCTGTAGTGAGGTAACTTCGTTGAGCTTATCCTCTGGTAGCAGACTTGCCTTAAAGCCTCCAAGGTTTAATTCCAAGGCTACTGCTTTTGCTGTATCGTGATTGTCTCCTGTAAGCATAACTACATCGATCCCTTTCTTTTGAAGTTCTGTTATCGCTTTTGCACTTGTTGCTTTGATTTTATCTCCTATCACTACATATCCTGTCACTACCTTGTCGATTGATAGATAAGATACTGTCTTACCTTGCTTTTGATACTTCTTGGCCTCATCATGCATTTGAGAGGTGATTTCAGCATTTGCACGTTCCATCATTTTAGGATTACCCAGAGATACTTTTTTATTATAAATGATAGCTTCAACTCCTTTGCCTGTCACAGCACTAAATCCATCAGATTTTACTGCCTCCGAATTTAGTCCCCTACCATATTTTACGGTCGCTTCTGCAAGTGGATGCTCACTATTGCTATTTAGCGATACTATATATTGAAGCACTTCATTTTCTTTATACTCTTCACTGAATGATCCAATTTTTTCTACCGTTGGTTTCCCTTCCGTTATAGTTCCGGTCTTATCTACTATTAGAATATCGACTTTATTTAGTTTTTCTAGTGCTTCAGCATTCTTGATTAAAACGCCGTTTTGAGCACCCTTTCCTACACCTACCATTACAGACATGGGTGTGGCTAATCCTAGTGCACAAGGACAAGCTATAATCAATACTGCAATAGCATTAACCAGTGCGAATACATAAGCTGGCTCTGGTCCCCAAATAGCCCATACACCAAAGGTAATTATTGAAATAAAGACTACTACAGGTACAAAGTAGCCTGAAACTTTATCTGCTAGATTTTGTATTGGTGCACGACTTCTACTCGCATTATTTACCATATGAATTATCTGAGAAAGAAGCGTGTCACTTCCTACTTTTTCCGCCTTCATCAAAAAGGTTTGATTTCCATTGATTGTGCCGCTACTTACTTTATCGTCTTTTGATTTATTTACAGGGATTGGCTCTCCTGTAATCATAGATTCATCAATGGTTGTTTCACCTTCGGTTATCACGCCATCCACAGGTATTTTATCACCAGGCTTTACCTTTAGAATATTATTTAGCTGAATTTTATCTATACTGACTTCAACCTCTTGCCCATCAACTACCTTTATCGCCTTACTTGGTGCAAGTTTCAATAGCTCCTTTACTGCCGAGGTAGTTTTGCTATGTGCTCTTGCTTCAAGTAACTGTCCCAATAATACTAGGGTTAGAATCACAGTTGCAGCTTCAAAATATACATGTACTGCTCCAGATTCTGTTTTAAACTGCTCTGGAAATACATCGGGGAACAACATACCAAAAACACTAAATAACCAAGCAACACCTGCACCTATACCTATAAGCGTAAACATATTCAAATTCCAAGTTTTGATACTTTTATAAGCTCGTTCAAAAAACATCCAAGTAGCATAGAAGACAACTGGAATGGAAAGTCCAAATTGAATCCAGTTCCACCATTTTTGTTCCATTAAATTGTATAATGGATTGTTAGGAACCATTTCACTCATAGCTATTAAGAAAATTGGTAATGTGAATACAGTGGCTATCCAGAATTTCTTCAAAAGTTTCTTATAACTCTTTTCTTCTGCTGAACTATCTGCCTCCATAGGCACTAAATCCATTCCGCACCTAGGACAAGCTCCTGATTCGTCTTTTATAACCTCTGGGTGCATCGGACAAGTCCATTGTTCAGAGGTATTTTTAGATAAGTTTTGTTCCTCTACGAGATCCATCCCACAAACTGGACACCCTACATTCGAATTATAGGTTTTATCACCTTCACAATGCATAGGGCAGTAAAATGTCCCTGTACCATTTTTAGATTGTTCCTTTTTAGGTATTTCTTTCGGTTGATATCCATCTCCGAGAGCAAAGATGCTATACCTGCTATTATTCGTTTTAAGGGCCTTTTGAAAAGTCGCTAATGAAATATGTGATTCCATCTCTAAAGTAGCTTCTGCATTCACTAAATTAACGCTTGCCTTTGAAACACCTTCCACTTCAGAAAGAACTTCTTCTACGTGGCTTCTACAGCCATTGCAGGTCATTCCATGTATGTGATATGTATGTTTCATTATTTATTAGTTAGATATTCTAATTGCGAAATTGCAACGTGATAGTTCTTTATCTCGGTAAAAAGTCTCATTTTGTACTTTATAAGCAATTGTTGAGATCTAATTAACTCTACAAAGTCTTTTCCCGAAGTGCTATAGGAAGTATAGAGTAGGTCTAATATCCTAGTCTGGGTCTTTATTTCTGACTCATAAAGTTTTATTAATTCGGTCGCTTCGGTTAATTTATACTCCGCTTGGACAAATTCGCTATTCCTATTGTTTTGGTATTGCTCTTTGTTTAGCTCTAAGGCGTTTTTAAGGTAGTTAGCCTCACTAGCAGCGGCTTTGTACTGTAATCTAAAGATTGGTAAAGATATGGTCGCCATAGGCATTAAAATATCCTTACCATCGTCAGCCACAGTTGAGATGTTTCTCTTACTGACTACAACATAATCTAACCCTAACCCAATGCTAGGTAAGCCTGACAACTTTGCTAGCTCTCCTTGTTTTGTTATTGCATTCATTTTTAAATCAAACGACGCAATTGTTGGGTTATTCACAAAAATACTATCAGCACTAAAAGACCTATTACCAGCAAAATTGTTCAATGAATCTAGTTCAATAACCTCATCAGAAGACCTATTTAGTAATAGATTGAAACGAACTTGCAAAGGATTCATTTTTTCATTCAGCAGAAGCAATTCACTCTTTACATCTTCTATACGAACATCTATTCGCAGGACATCCACCATTGTTCCTTTACCATTGGCAAATTGAATAGTCGCTAGTTCCTTATAAGAAGTAAGCAGGGATAAATTCTCTTGTTGCAATCTTATATGTTCATTCAACTCTATCAGTGGAAAGTACGCCTCTTTTACATCTCTAAATAAACTTAGTCTATGAGCCAGGAACTCTTGAAATTTACTTTCTGCTAGTTTGCTCGCTATATCCTCTTTTGCATCAAGTGTTCCAAACCAAGGGAACATCTGATTTAACGAAAACTTCATTCGTTGTGGCCCGACTCTTGTTTCCACTGGACTAATAAAATAACCAAACGAAAATGTAGGATTATTTAATGTATTAACTTGCTCTATTCGCTGCATTGAAGCTTCAAAATCAGCATATTTAGCTTTTAAGCCAGGATTGTTCGCAGCAGCATACACTAGATAAGATTCTAGGTGTTGTGCTTGTGTGGTAAGTGGTCTAACCACCATTCCAAGAATGAAAAGTAATAAAATTCTATTTTTCATTTTGATTTCTCTTTAAATTATACTCTTCCCGCATACTATAAAGCACTGGAGTGATGAAATAGGTAATGGAGGCTACTATCATTCCACCAAAAGCAGGTATTGCCATAGGTATCATAATATCTGCTCCTCTACCTGTAGAAGTAAGAACTGGTAACAGAGCTATTATAGTAGTGGCTGTAGTCATTATTGCAGGTTTTATTCGTTTCAATCCTGCTTCAGAAACAGCAGCTCTTATCTCACCAACAGTATTGGGTTTGTTCTTTTTAAAACTATGATCTAAGTAAGTTCCAATAAGCACTCCATCATCTGTAGCTATACCAAATAAAGCTATAAAACCTACCCAAACTGCTACACTTAGGTTGATGGTCTTTATTTGAAATAAATCCCTTAAATCAGTATCAAATATTGAAAAATTGAGAAACCATCCTTTGCTATAGAACCAAAGCATTAGAAATGCACCACTAAATGCCATCGCTATCCCTCCAAATATCATCAAAGAAGTAGAAATAGATTTGAATTGGAAATAGAGTATAAGGAAAATAATAACTAAAACAAGAGGTACTACAATAGCAAGCCTCTTCTCAGCTCTAATCTGGTTCTCATAGCTTCCAGAGAACTTATAGCTTACTCCCTTAGGAACTACAATAGAACCTTCATCTATCCTCTCATTGATAAGATTTTGTGCCGCCTCTACTACATCTACCTCCGCAAAGCCGTCTTTCTTATCCAGCAATACATAACCTACTAAAAAGGTGTTCTCACTTTTAATCATCTGGGGACCTCTCACGTACTCCACATCTACTAAGTCTCCTAGAGGGATATGAGCTCCACTAGCAGTTGATACTACTATCTTGTTAAGACTTGAAGGATCGTCCCGCAACTCTCTCGGATAACGAACTCTTACAGGAAAACGCTCTCTACCTTCTACGGTAGTAGTAATTTGCATACCGCCTATCGCGGTCTCAATAGTTTGCTGCACATCAACGACACTCAGTCCATATCTGGATATCGCTTCTCTATTTATATTCAAGTGGATATAGGGCTTACCAACTATTCTATCTGCAAATACGGCTTCTGTCTTCACGGATGGAACTTCTTTCAAAACTTGCTCCAACTCCATTCCAAACTTTTCTATTGTAGGAAGGTCAGGACCGAAGACTTTAATTCCCATAGGAGCTCTCATCCCAGTTTGAAGCATTACTAGCCTTGTTTCAATAGGCTGTAATTTAGGAGCTGATGTAACACCAGGTAAATTAATGGTCCCTATAATTTCATTCCATATATCGTCCGACGACTGAATGTGATCTCTCCAGTTTCTGAAGTATTGTCCATTGTCATCTGAAATCAAATCGTCACGTGTAATTCCTTGAGTTATAGCATCAGCGTTAGAGATAGTATCTCCATTGGTCAAAACAAAGAGATCCTCATTATCCGTTTTAAATCGTTGCCTATGCCCTTGTTCATTTAGAGCATACTCTGATTTATAGTTAATAATGTTTTCATACATGGATATTGGAGCTGGGTCTAAAGCTGATTCTGTACGACCCATTTTACCTACTGCTAGTTCTACTTCAGGTATGTTAGCCAAAATCATGTCCAATTGCTGAACCACTCGTTTATTTTTCTCTATTCCTGCATGCGGCATTGATGTTGGCATTAGCAGGAAACTACCTTCGTCTAATGATGGCATAAACTCTTTACCAATGCCGGGAAAGCTTTCTGATAAAGAAGACCATACAATTGTATTTTCTATAGAGACATTTACTTTCTGAAAACTAGATGAGACAAATCCAAAAACAGTATTAAATCCCATCCAAATAACCGAAGCCAATAGAATGATAAACATAGGTATAGATAGGAAAGTCTTTTTATGAGCCAAACACCAAGCGAGTACATTGGAATAGTAATGCTCTAGCAAAGCAAATACACCAAGAATGGATGCTATGATGAGAGCTACAAATAAAAAATTGAGCAATCCAGACTTTCCTGCACCTAATGGCATCCAGTAGTCAGCTAATAGCCAAGTAATCGAGATTACCGATACTATGATAATTAGATTTTTTGCAAACCAATTCTTTATCGGGCCATATTCTTGAACAAACCAAGCTATGCTAATAGCAATTAAAGTAACTCCTGCCCAAGGGCTAATCCAGATTATAGATATAATTCCAAAGACAATCAGTAAGGCATTGAAAATTACTCCTTTTTTATTCTTAGATATTTTAAATCCAAACACCCAATGAGCTAACGTAGGTAAAATGAATAACGCTACCACTAGAGCTGCTAACAATGCAAAGGTTTTCGTAAATGCGAGTGGTCTAAACAATTTTCCTTCCGCAGCTTGCATTGTAAATACAGGTATAAAACTTATTATAGTTGTAGAGACAGCTGTTACAATTGCCGAACTTACTTCCGCTGCTCCATTGTATATAGTTTCTATCAATTTTTGACCTTTGGGAGCTGAAGTCCTATGTTTATCAATGTTCTCTGAGAGAACTATTCCCAGATCGACCATCGTACCAATAGCGATAGCAATACCTGACAATGCAACTATATTGGCGTCTACATGAAAGTATCTCATGGCTATGAATACAATAAGTACTGCAATCGGTAACAGGCTAGAGATTAGCAATGATGCACGTATATTGAACATCATAATGATTACAACCAAAAAGGTAATTAAGATCTCAAGGGATAGAGCTTCTTCAAGTGTTCCTAGGGTTTCTCTAATGACCGTAGTCCTATCATAGAAGGGCACTATAGTTAATTGACTAACTGTTCCATTAGCTAATGTTTTAGAAGGTAATCCACCTTTAATCTCTCCAATTTTATCTTTTACACCATTTATAACCTTTAGCGGATTAGCCCCATATCGAGCTACTACTACACCGCCCACTACTTCAGCACCATCTTTATCTAGTAGCCCTCTTCGTGTTGCTGGGCCAATTGAGACTACAGCGATATCCTTTATTCTAATAGGAACATTATCATGAACAGCCACTACAGCTAATTCTATGTCTTCAATAGATTTAATGTACCCAAGTCCTCTAACTAGATATTCTGCTTGATTGATTTCTATGGTTTTTGCACCAACATCCTTGTTGGAATTTTTAACCGCCAGCATTACCTTATGTAGCGGTATATCATACGTTCGTAGGGCATTTGGATCTACGTCTATTTGATACTCTTTTACAAAACCACCAATGGACGCTACTTCACTAACACCGTCCACAGCATTCAGTCCATATTTTACAAAGAAGTCTTGAATAGATCGTATTTCATGGAGGTCCCAACCACCAGTAGGGTTATTGTTTTCGTCTCTACCTTCAAGAGTATACCAATACACTTGACCAAGTGCGGTAGCATCTGGCCCTATAGCTGGGCTTACCTCAGGAGGCAGCAGATCAGTTGGAAGAGAATTAAGTTTCTCTAATATTCTGGATCTAGACCAATAAAATTCCACATCTTCATTAAAGATTACGTAAATACTCGAAACTCCGAAAATTGATGAACTACGGATAGATTTTACTCCGGGAATCCCAAGCAATGAAGTCGTTAAAGGATATGTAATTTGGTCCTCAATATCTTGAGGTGACCTTCCTTGCCATTTAGTAAAGACTATTTGTTGGTTTTCACCAATATCAGGTATAGCATCTACGGGAACGGGGTCCGAGGGCAAAGCCCCAACTTCCCAACCAAATGGAGAAGTAACTACTCCCCAAGCAACGAAGAGCATTATGACGATTACCGTCACTAATTTATTATATAAAAAATATTTAATTATTCTGTTAAGCATAAAATTTCTTTGAACTAAAAACTAAAAAAAAGACATCCCGTAGAATTGACAATTGGGATAAAAAACTATGCTTTCTATATTACATAAACTTGAAGGTAAGACCTTATTAAGTTTTGGCGTAACGTGGGTGGAGATTCAATAAACTCAAATTGTAGGTCCTCAAGACTATCATAAGAATATACCTGCTCCCATTGATAACGGGAAACAGGTATTCTTATAATCAACCAATTAAACGTGAAAAGTTCATAACTATTTGTTTGTTCAATGCTAACAACACTGTTTACACAACAATTTGATTTACTAACCGTACTATTTGTAGATTCGCAATCACTGTTATCCATATCACAACCACCATTGTCTTGTCCCATATTTAATTGGGCAGACACTAGCTTATCTCCGCAAAAATGCATTGCGAATGACACTCCTGTCTCAGACAAGAAAAGTGTTAGAATTAATAATATGGATATAATTTTTTTCAGTTATTTATAAGTAATTTTTTTATAAAATGTTCCGTATCTGCATTAACATGAACTCGATAATACCCCGATGACAAATCGTAATTTAATTTATACTCTCTTGCAGGTTTGAAATACTCTTCAAAGTAGACTCTAGCTCCTCTAACATCATAAATGCTAATCGACTCTAGATTTACAATTTTATTAAAGTTTATATTGAGATAATCAGAAGCTGGATTCGGATACAGTGTGAATTTTATCTTATTGGGTATAAATATGTCTGCTACTTCAAGATTTTCTACAACAACAAACTGCCCCATCATTCCACCATCTTCGTGAGTGAGTAGATGGCAGTGATACATATATGGAGTTATGGAATCCGAAAAATTATCGAACTTAGCAATAAACCTCACTGTTTCTTGAGGTTTAATGAATACTACATCTTTTCGACCCATCTCAGATGCAGAAGGTGCAAGACCATTTCTATCCAAAATATTAAATTGAACATCATGAATATGAAAAGGATGTGCTATCCCTGACATGTTTCGAATAGACCATATCTCAGTATCATTCAACCTTATTGTGTGATTGATTGTATTCATATCAAATGGTGTATTACTTATTGTAAAGTCACCGTTCAATTGATTCATTCCCATTGAAGCTGGATTCAAGGTCAGATTTCTAATCAAATTAGCATCGGAAGCATTTAACCTCTTTACAGTAACTAAGCTCGAGGGAATTACAGTAACAGGATTACTTGTTGGAGCAATCACATTTAATGTCAACATACTGAAATTTGCTCCATTGAGTGGATTAGGATTATATCCTGTCATACTCATTTGAGCCATCATCCCAGGAATAGCTGCACCATATATACCATTTGGTAATTCCGATGCGAAACTCATTAGTTTGATGCTGTCTCCTGCCATTTCACTGAGATCCAATAAAACCTCTGCTCGCTCCCCTGGCGATAAAAGTAGTCTAGTTAGCTCAATAGGTTTTTCTAGTAAACCGCCATCTGAGGCTATCTGGTAGAATGCCTTATCGCCGCTAAAACCCACATTGAATGCTCGTTGTGATGATCCATTAAGCACTCTGAGCCTGATCACTTGTGCTGGGGCATCTAACGTGCCTTTTATAGTAGCGTTTACCATAGCTACATCATCTGAATTTGTATGAAATAGAATTTGCTTGTTAGCATCAAAATCTTTTGTTTGAAGAACAATTGGGAAATCATCTTTGCCATACCTTCTAGGTAAGCCAAGTTTAGCTTCTTCTTCGTCTCTTACAATTATTAATCCTGATATTCCTTTGGACACATGTTGGTCGGTTTTGTGATGTAAGTGAGGGTGATACCAATAGGTAGCAGCCTTATCTAATATTTCAAAACTTGGTTTCCAAGTTTCTCCTGGTTTTATAATAGTATGTGGACCCCCATCGTTTTTTGGTGCTACATGCAAACCATGCCAATGAATAGTTGTAGTGTCACTCAAACTATTAGTAACCTCAAAGTCTATTTTATCGCCTTTATTTAGAATTAAAGTGGGAGCCAAAATATTACCATTAGCTCCCATTGTATTTGTCTGGATACCTGAATAAAATTCATGAGTACCCGCTTTTAATTCTAATTGAATATGGTCACCGGATAATGTATCAGGAATTACAATTTGGTTCTGAGCATTTAAGCTGTTGCCCAAACCAAACAATACTAGAATTAATAACTTTCTCATACTCTTACTTTGCTTCTATTTTATACAGAGAATTGGTAGCGTAGGAAACGAAGTAAAGTTGATTATCATATACTGCCAGTCCAGTCATTCCTTCTACACCCGTTTCTATTCGACCAAGTTCTTCTTTGGTATTTAAGTCAATACATCGAACATTACCATTGTCAAAATCACCAACGAATAACCTATTGCCATTAATGGCCATTCCACAATAATTGAAGTTCTCATCCGAAGCTAGTACCTCAAAGTCAGCATTCCACTCAGAATGATCGGCCAATTGCTCATTGATTAAACCAAGAGATCTTAATCTATTAGCTGAATTCACATCTATTTCTAGAACTCTCTTGTTACCACCGTCTATAGCATATAAAATTGTGCGGTCATCATTCATTACCATATGACTTGGAACAGTACCGTTCTTCTTGACAGATATATTGGTGAATCGCTGAATTACTCCATCATCATGATCTGCATTACCAGGACCATGGTCGCCACCAAAATCATATCTACAGATATGTTTATTATACCCATCAAAAACCCAATAAGCATTGTCATTTTCGGATGCAATTCCCATTGAATATGGACTACCATGTAACATATCTAGATGACTGCCATTTCCACCACTAGGTTTAGCATATATATCTAAATCTCCAGACCAT
>ERZ807291.5971-NODE-5971-length-14941-cov-190.709526_pt1 | contig 14941 bp, 11 predicted proteins | sample MGYA00521257_ERZ807291 | MGnify/ENA primary metagenome ERZ807291 (study PRJEB31413, sample SAMN03169783) | marine metagenome | biome: Marine; feature: Water; material: Subsurface seawater | place: North Sea | collected 2011-04-28 | depth 1 m m ...
TGTGAGTGATTTATGGCGTCGAACGAAGATCGTCGCAACCCTGGGTCCTGGAAGTGACGATCCCGATACCATCGAGGCGTTAATCCAAGCAGGCGTAAATGTGTTTCGTCTGAACTTCTCCCATGGCCTTGCCGAACATCACGTTGTGACAGCGGGTCACGTGCGCGCGATCAGCCAACGTTTAGACCAACCCGTTGCCGTTCTATGCGACCTGCAGGGGCCGAAAATCAGAATCGGGCAATTTGCAGATAACCAAAAACCGCAGTTGCAGGTGGGCGACCGGTTTGAGTTATCAACGTTGATTGACCCGCTTGCGGGATCAAACAAAGGGGTCTATTTAGAAGCGTGGGTGCTCACGGACCTTGCGCCAAAAGATCGATTGCTCATTGATGACGGTCGCCTTGAGCTTGAGGTGCAAAGCCTTGATGACCAATGCGCTGTCTGTGTTGTGCGCCGTGGGGGGATCATTTCGGGTCTTAAAGGCGTCAATAAGTTTGGCGGGGGCTTATCCGCACCGGCGCTCACCGAAAAAGATTTTTCGGACTTAAAAGTGGCTGCAGAACTCAAAACGGATTATCTCGCAGTGTCTTTCGTGAAATCAGCTGAAGATGTTCACTTGGCTCGCCAGCACTTAACGAGCGCCGGCAGTCAGGCGCACATCATTGCTAAGATGGAGCGTGCCGAGGCAATTGCCGCGCCGTGGCTTTCAGAAATCATTGCTGCAGCCGATGGGATCATGGTTGCGCGCGGAGATTTGGGGGTTGAAATTGGGGATGAGAATCTGATTGCCGTTCAGAAAGAGCTCATAAGCCGCGCCATTTCTGCCAACAAGGTGACCATCACCGCAACCCAAATGATGGAATCGATGATTGATGCGCCAACCCCGACCCGGGCAGAGGTGTTTGACGTTGCCAATGCGGTTTTGGATGGCACCGACGCTGTCATGCTGTCGGCGGAAACGGCAGTCGGCCGCTATCCGGTTGAAACCGTTCGAGCGATGGCGCGAGTGATTGTTGGCGCGGAGCAGCATCCCACCCTTGAGCGCGCTCAGCATCAATCAACGCCCCTCTTTGGCGAGATCGATCAAGCTGTTGCCCTGTCTGCGATGTACGCCGCAAACCAGTTGTCGGGCATAAAAGCGGTTATTTGCCTAACCGAGACGGGCAAAACCCCGCGCTGGATGTCGCGCATGCAATCGTCCTTGCCGATTTTCGCCCTAGCAGAACAAGTGGGAACGAGCGCCATCACAGCGCTTTATAAGGGCGTTATTCCGGTTTATTTTGCAGCGTCGACCATGAAGCCTTCAATGATCAATCATTTGGCGGTGGAGGCCGTTCGCAAAATCGCGCATCTTGAGCCGGGTGATCTGGTGATTATGACGAAAGGTGATTTTGTGAATGTCCATGGTGGCACCAATACGTTAAAAATTATTCGTATCGGTGACATGATTCAATAACGTTGGATTGTCTTTGCGGCCAGCGCGGGCTGTTGGTTGCGCGAGCCTGCGAGTCAATCGCGATGACCTAACACTTAAGGAGTGCGTGTGGAAAATGATCAATGGTTAATCAACGGTAGTCCAAAAGGCCGAGCGCTGGAGGCGTCGGACTTTAAACGGCACACCATGTTATTGCCGGCTCTGACGGAAGGGGAGGTGCTGGTTAAAGTCGAGATGTTGAGCTTTGACCCTTCTCAAAAGGGCCAAATGGAAAACGTCGGCTATGCTGCGGAAACGGAATTTGGGCAGGTGATGAACGCCACCGGTGTGGGAGAAGTCATTGAGTCCAACGTCGATCGATTACCGATTGGTGCAAAAGTGATGGGCAGCCTCGGTTGGCAGCGCTATGCGGTGATGGCGGCAGAGAAGCTGGAGGTGATAACGGGGGATGCGCCGATGGCCGCGCACTTGGGGCCCCTTGGTGGCACGGGTCTTACTGCTTATTTTGGGTTGTTTCGAGTCGGCCGACCGATGCCGGGTGATACGGTTTTGGTGTCGGGTGCTGCTGGCGCCACGGGTTCGATTGTTGGCCAATTGGCAAAGCTTGCCGGCTGTCGTGTGGTGGGCATTGCAGGCGGAGCAGAAAAATGCGCCTGGCTGGTTAACGAGTTGGGGTTTGATGAGGCAATTGACTACAAGAACGACCGCGTTAAAGCCGCAATTCGGGCGGCTTGCCCTTCTGGCGTAAACGTGTTTTTTGACAATGTTGGCGGCACTATTTTGAACGATGCATTGGCCTGTATTGCGCTCAATGCAAGGGTGGTAATTTGCGGTGGTATCTCGCGTTATGAGCAGGCCGTTCTGCCGGCTGGGCCTGCGAACTACTTTAACTTGGTTTTCCAGCGCTCAACCATGTCCGGCTTTTTGGTGACCGATTATGCGAGTGAGTTTCCAGCGGCTCGCGCCCGCTTAGCTGACTGGTTGCAACAAGGCCAGCTGCTTTATAAAGAAGATGTGCAGTCTGGTTTCGAGCAGATACCGGCGACCCTGAAACGGGTGTTTGACGGCGCCAATTTTGGCAAACAGCTGTTAAAGCTTTGATGTGCAAGGTCGTAACACGGCTAAAGGCCGCTCGCGACGTTTGCCTTCAATCCGCGGTTTGGGCTTGAATGAGCGGTTGGCCCTGTTGGGGCCGTTGCGATCGTAAGGCAGGGTTGAAGCCTGCAATGGGCGCGCTAATGGTCCGTTTCGCAGATTTTAACGGCGCGGGGCATCGTTAAGTCATAGGCAATCTTGGGTTGCGATGCTTGCGCTTTTTGGCTCGCAGTAGCCGGCAGCGAATGGTGTGATTCGCTGCCGTGATCCTGGTTGCTAGGAGGGCTCGACTAGGAGGCCTCGCCTGATGTTGTAGCAGGTTCTTTAAATCGCCCCTCACTGAGGATCAGTAAATACTGGTTTTTGGCTTTCTTAAGCATGTCATCGAGATACGCTTTCAAGCTTTCATGATCGATGCTTGAGATGGCATCCGCCAATTGTTGGTTGCCATCGAAGTTCTGATAACCCTCATCTAAATCAGACCAATACCGCCAAGCGCGTTCGCCAAGGTTTTTATCTTTCTCGAGCACCTGCGCGATCAAGCCTTCTTGATTCTGTGCATAGTCTTCAGGGCTCATATCAGCCAGTCGGATGACCTCGCCTGCAAGAAATTCAAGGGTTTTTTGATGCAAGGCATCAGCTGGCGCTGAAGGCGATTGAATGACAAAGCCTAGGCCGCCCTGCTGCTCAAATTCTGGACTAAATGCGGACACCACGTAACCCAGTTGTTGCTCTGTGCGCAGAGAGGAGAAATATTCCGGTGCGATGATGTGGCCTAAGAGGTTGCTTTTAGCCGTCTCGAGTAGGGCGTCATCATTGTTCTGAAGATACAACACGAGGGATGCATCGTTATGATCGATGTCCATGACTTCAGTGATTGGCCCGTCAATTTGGGTTACGGTCGGGGCTGCGGCAGCGGTTGGTGTAATCACTAAGCTATTGGCCAATTGGGCTTGGATCCGCTGCGCGGCCGCCATGTCCAGGTTGCCAACCGCCAGTGCTTCAACACCAACCTGCTCAAAATAAGCGTCTCGCCAAAGGCTCAGATCTTCAGGTGTCACCGTCGCCAATTCAGCCAATTGATCTGCCGCGGGCCAGCTCGAGGACAAAATGTTTTGTCTTAAGCGATCAAAGCCTTGCTGAAAGGGTCTGTTTTTAAAGGAGTCTTGCAAACTGTTTTCGAGCTCGGTTTTTAAAACAAGAAACCGGTCTGGGTTAATTGTAAGGCTGGTTAATCGGTCTAAGACCACCTGCAGCAGTTCGCTTTGTTTATCCTGGTAGCCGCCGAGGCTGATCCGAAAGCCGCGGTCTGGTGTCGAGATACCATAACTCACGCCAGCCAGAAGTGCGGGATAGGATAAGGCGTTGAGATCATCTTCAACTAAGTTTCGGTATAAGCGTGCGCGCACACTATCAGCAACTGAAATCAGGCCATCGGGTCGTCTTAGGCTGACGTGGAGCATGGCCCGGGGCACACCAAACTCAGTGTCAGCGGCAAGGTAAAATGCTATTGGACCCGTACTCGGCAGGGCCTCGGGTGCATTATCAGCCGATTCAATTAAGGTTAAATCTTCGGGTAGAAAGGGGTTTGGCGCCGGCAGCGTCAGGGCGCCGGATTCGGCATCGCGGCGCTCGATACCACTGTCCAAAGCGTAAGCAACATCAAACCATTGCTCTGTTTTGTCACCCTCAACCTCAGGTCCGGCAACCGTTACCAGAACATTGTCTGGCCGCAGATAACTTAAGTAATTATCGATCAGTTCAGCATCAAAGTTTTCTAGTAAATAAGGGGCAACCAAAAGATCCTTTGCGGGAAACTTCATGAGGTTGGGGGCGAGACTTTGGACTGCGGCAATGGACGGGATCTGTTCCCGAAACCGAAATCCTAAGGTCGCAACGGTTGCGGCCTCTCGATACAGCCACGCTTGGGCTTTCTCGGTGCGTAATAGATTAATGTAGTCGAACACAAGATCGGTGATGGCGGGTACTTGATCCATGCCGGCTTCGGTGAGTTGTACGCTGATGTTAAAGATCGCATTGGCTTGATCGATATTTTCGCTGCCGGCGCCGAGACCTGTAATCCAGCCTTTTTGGGTCAGCAATTGATGCAGGCTGCCTTGGCCTTCATGCCCGATGAGAGAACCGATATAACCCGTCGGTTTTGTTTGGTAATAAGGGTCAATGGCTGGAATCGGGAATGAAAAGGAGACAGATCGATCTGACTTTAGGGTTTGATGTCGTAAGGTTGCTGGCAATTGTCCGGGTGCGGTTAAAGGGGTCGTTAGGTCCAGGTTGGGTAAATCTCGGTTAGGCACCTGGCCTAGGAGTTCGGTGACCCAGGGCTTAAGCGTTGCAATGGGCTCGTTATGTAAAATGACAGCCCCCATCTGATTGGCAGAATAATGGCCTTCAAAAAAAGTGATCAACGCGCTGTAGGCATCGCCGTCGAGCGTATCGAGGGTGCCGATATTGAACTTGGACATCGGGTGCTCAGGGTTCATGGCGACCTTCTGGACCATAAAACCGCGCCAGCCATCTTCTTTGATTTGCATCTGGTACTCTGAGTGCACCGCATTTTTTTCTCGGTCAACATAGGTCTTGTCGAGTAACGGCGAGATAAAAAATTGTGCAAAGCGGTCTAAGCCTTCGACGAAATACTCCGGCTGGATATCAAAAAAGTAATTGGTGTGATCGGGGGCGGTATACGCATTCGAGCCGCCGCCATGTTTTTGAACAAACGCAAAATAGCCATCGGGTTCAGGGTATTTCTCGGTCCCAATAAACAACATGTGCTCTAAAAAGTGCGCTAGGCCGGGCCGATCCTCTGGATCGTGAAAGCTGCCTCGAAAGGCGACTAATGCAGCAGCTGACTTATCCGCATATGGGTCTGATATGAGCAGGACGCGCATACCGTTGTCGAGGGTGACGTGGGCGTAATCCCTTTGATCGTTGGGACTTTTGACAACCATATCGGTTGCGCTTGTGTCGGCTAAAGGTGCGGGTGCTGGGCTCGTCGCGCAGCCCGAGATGATTGCCAGGCTGAAGAGCACAAAGCACCCGATCTGGGCGAGGTTTATATGGCGGGTCATAGCGTATCCTAGTCGTCAGGTGGTCATAAAATTAAAAAGGGTAGTATAACGCTCGAAAGCTTAAAAGCAGGGTGTTTACGCCGCACAGAACCTTCAGCTCAACCGATGTGGGCATCCTGCCAAAAAAAGCAATCCGGATGCTGCACGCACCATGAGCCGTTAAGGCCTTTGTAAGCCCAGGGCATCGATCGACGCGATTTGTTCCATCGATAAAGGTCCGCCGCCATCGAGGCAGGCCATGAGTTCTTGTCGGTTTTTAACGCCGAGGACAACGGTCGACACCCCCTGCATGGCAAGGGCATAACGATGCGCGACGATCGCTGGATCCATGGCCCAGGTTTGGCAAAGCGCGCGGAAGGGTGCGGCCCGCTCGTAATCGAGCATTTCTGGATGATCCATGGCAATAGGTCGATCAAATTCCAGGCACAGTGCGCCGGCTTGAACCGCGCGAATACCCATCACGCCGATCCCGTTTGCTGCAGCTTGCGCCATGAGGGCTCTCTGTCGAGCCGCTTCAGGATAGCGCTTGATGCCGCCTGGGCTGTCCAATAAATTGCTAATCAGCTGCACCGCCTGCGGTGGTTTGTCGCTGGCTAAAATTTGTTCGATGGCATCGGGGTGACCGGTACCCGTAACGCCCCAGGCACCAATCAGACCGCGCTTGATCAGCGCTTCAAAGGCGGGCCTCACAGCCTCATCAAAACATTGTTGAGTGACCGACCATTGTGTTTGCGTTTCGTTCAGCGGCGTAGGGAACTGGTAATCATCTAAGATGATCTGGGAGTGCAAAAAGAACAGATCAATGTGCTCGGCCCTTAGGCTGTCTAAGCTGCGCAGGATGGATTTTTCTAAGCGATCTGCAATGGCCTCGGTGGTGTCGGTTGCGAGTAAACACTTCGAGGTCACCCGGATGCCGTCGGGGAGGCTGCCGTCGAAGGCCGCCCCAACCACACTTTCTGCTTCACCGCGGCCGTACATTGGCGCAAGGTCCAGCAGGGTTACGCCGTGATCGACGGCCGCTTGCACCGTTGCAATGGCCTCGGCGCGATCGGTTGATCCCCAAACTTGACCGATACCGCCGCCGCCAAGGGTATAGTCGCTAACAGGCCATAGTGCGCCGAGCTGATTCATAGATCTCCTTATTATGGGTTTACGCCAAGGTTTGATTGGCGCCTTGCGCGTTCGCAAAACCGAAACCGCCCCGTGGATAAAAGCCCTTAGCATCCCACAAAGACAAGACCCGATCGCTTTGGTGCCAAAAAGGCGTAAGGGTTACATCTTTTCGTTAAGGGCCGACGGTGACTGTCGCGCATCTAATACCTCGCGCACCGCGCGATGCTCATCCTCATTAAAAGAAAATCGCATGAGTAGCAGCGCGCCAACAATATAGCAGGCGCAAGGCATGAGCGCCAAAAGCCAGCGGATCGTGTCTTGCGTCGCCTCGGATTGCTCGACATTGGGCTCAAATCCTGAGAATTGCAGCGCAAGGCCAATCACAAAAGCGGTGATTGAACTGGCGATTTTTCGGACTAAATTCCAAACCGCGAGATAAGCACCCTCTTTGCGTTCACCCGTCATGAATTCATCGTAGTCGACAATATCGGCCTGAATCGAGGGCGGCAATACCGCCCCGGCGCCCGCGCCAACCCCAGCAAAAAAGCAGCAGGTGTAAACGTATAGATCGTTCCCCGCGCCAGCAAAGAATAGGCTGCCATAGGATACCGCTGAGATGAGGGTCCCGATGATCCAAAGATTGCGTTTGCCGGTGCGTTTTGAAAAACGGATCCAAAGCGGGGCGAACAGGAATTGTGGAATTTGATAAACAACCAAAATGACGACCAGGGAATCCATTTTAACAACGTATTCGGCGGCGTAGGCGGCGAGGATGCCAAGTGTTGCGCCGCCAAAGGTTTCAATGCCATAGACGATCAGTAACAGTCTGGCGTGTGGGTTTCTTAGGATATCCAGAAAGGTTTGAAAGGGGTTTTTAAACGCCCGACCTTGATGGGCCGCGCGTTCCGGCAGAAGGTAGGTGGTCCACATTACCAGTAGCGCGATGGCTGCGGCGGCAAACATCGACAACTGGAAGGCAAAGAGCCGTTTGTCTTCTGCCTGTTGCATAAAGTGTAGTGATAAGAGTCCTGCCGCCACGCCGAAGATACCGATCATGTGGCTTAGGCCATACAACCGGGTGCGCTCGTGATAATCCTGGGATAGCTCGATCGATAGGGCGCCGTGGGGCACAAAAAAAGCCGTTTGCGCTGTTTCGTACAGCAACAAACAGATTGTCATCCAGATGATTAACGTGATGCCGCTGAGAAATTCAGGCGGCGACCAGATGCCAATGAGCGACAAGGCCATCGGTACCGCCGCGCAAAATAACCAGAGCCGTCGCCGGCCGATGGGCGAGCGGGTCCGGTCTGATAAATAACCGATAATGGGATCCGTAATCCCGTCCCACAAGCGACCGACGGCGAGGATCGTACCAATGATGGCGGGTGCAATTAGCAAGACATCGGTGGCGAACTTCATGAAGTACACCACAAACAACGTCCCCATAATGCCAAAGGCGATACGCGGGACGGCATAGGCGAGGATGACGCCTCGGGGAAGAATCGTATAGTTGGGCGGCTTGGCATTTAGGAAATGCAAACTAAACTCGCTGACAGCACTTTGACGAACGATAGCAGCTCAAGGGGTTGGCGGGAATCCGGGCGTTGGCGGGTTTCCCAAGGCGCGCCAAGCGTCGCGCAGGGCATAGGCTTTCTTGCCCCTTGGGACCGATGCATGAGGTTGAACGGCAATACGCTTTTGTGGCCTGACGCTTTTTAGTGAGGCGGGTCTTGACCCAAGACATCTCATCAGGCGTCCGCGCCGTATACGCTTTTAATCGAGCCGTGCACAGACAAGTCGTGCGGCATTCAATCCAATCAATCCCCAAAAAAGGGCCGGCCGTGAAGTTTTTTTTCAGGATGATCAATCCGTTCGTCGCTTGGCTGCTGCAATCTCGGTTGCATGGGTTGATCAGTTTTCAGCTGATGGTCCTCGAGATTACGGGTCGCCGGTCGGGGCGCATCTTTCGAATTCCGGTCAGCTATGCCAAGCAATCCGATGATCTCATTTGCTTGACCCTGGGCGAAAATCTTTGGTGGCGCAACTTGCAAGACTGCTCATCGGCCACGCTGATTTATAAAGGGCAACGGCAATTGGCGCCGGTCCAGTTGGTTGTCAACGATGCTGCAACCATTGAGGCGCAGATGCGGATGCTCATCGCACATAATCCAATCGATGCGGTATTTGCCGGCGTCCGGCTGAACTTCAAGCTCGAGCCGAACCCGGCTGATCTGGCCGTCGCCGCAACCCGGCACGTGGTGTTGAGGTTCGAGCTTGCAAAGGCGACCCCCTTAGTCGCAAATTAAACGCGGGCGCAGCTGATGGGTTAGCGTAGGCCCGCCCAAAGACCAATCACGTCTTCGTAATCGTTGTTTTCCAAGTGCGAGGTTTCATCAAAGTGCATGACAGAGCGATCAGCGCGCTGATAGCTTGGCCACTTCGGTGCTTGCCCATTGATGAAGTGGATCCAGATGTCGTGCATGTGACCGGCAAGACTTTGGGGTAGCGGGCCTGGCCCGATAAAGGCTGTAACGCCTGGCGCGTGCAGCATATTAAAGACAAAGGGAATCTCAAGGGCGTGGGTTGCGCCGAGCCCTGGAATTCTCGAGGCCCAGTTAAATTGATAAACGTAGGTTTCAGAGCCCGTTTCTGCGCGCAGTTCAGCCAGTCTGATGGCGGGCAGCTTGAATGAAAAATCGGTTGCCATCCGAACGGCAATGTCTCTGGGGCTAAAGCTCGGAAAGACGCGCGCATAGTGTTCGTGCAGGTCACTTTTGCCATAAGCCTTGCTCTGGGTCTCGGCCGTGCTGTCCTCTGACGATCCAAGCATAAAAAGACTGGACTCATCCTGATTGGTCCCAATTAAGACCGGAATATCACGCCCCACGCCGGCTTCGATCGCCTCGAGTAGCGTAGTTGGAATGATCTCGTTGCCGCAAACCGGGTAAAAGGCTTGTACCCCTGGGGAGTGGCGCTCTGTGTGGTAGCGGGCCGAGGCGGTGTTCTGCGCGTTTAAGAGGGTCTCAACGGGGCAGTCGATCAGGGCTTGCACGTCGGTTGATTGGGTCTCTTGCAGCAGCAGTTCGGCAACGCGGCGTCCCTGGGCCTGGGTCAAGGTGTGATGCGCCGCGCCGCTCTGAGGAATCGCGCGATGAAATAAGCCCCTTGCCCGAGGGGCGCCTAACAGCGTGGTGACTGAAAACGCGCCCGCCGATTCGCCGGCAATGGTGACGCGTTCTGGGTCGCCGCCAAACGCGCCAATATTATTCTGCACCCATTCCAGCGCCTTGATTTGGTCGAGCAAGCCATTCACGCCTGATGTTTCATAGCCTTCTGCAAAGCTTGATAGGTCGGTAAAGCCCAACGCGCCTAAGCGATAATTAATGGTGACAACAACGATATTGCCGAGCGTTGCGAAACTCGCGCCGTTGTACCAGGGAATGGCGCCTTGTCCTGATCGATAAGCGCCGCCATGAATCCAGACCAGGACCGCTTTCTTCTCTGCCGTGATGCTCGGCGTTGCAACGTTGAGCGTCAGGCAGTCTTCATCCCAACGCACGGGCACTCGATCCGTCATGCCGCCGGATGGGATCTGCGGTGCCGCGGGCCCAAATTTTGTCGCATCCCGTATGCCTTCCCAGGGCTGCACGGGCTGCGCGGCTTTAAAGCGTGCAGCGCCAACGGGTGGCGCCGCGTAGGGAATACCAGAAAACAGATAAACCGCGTCTTTGATTCGACCCATTAAGGCGCCGTCTTTGAGTTCTACTACTGGTTGTGTCGCGGTGTTCTCGTTCATCGGGCTTCCTTGTTGTGTTTAAGCGGGCCAGCGCGGGTGATGTCTCTGAGTCCATCGCCAGCTGTCTTAAGATCATCCCATTCGTCGCGGTGCAGGTCAAAAGCCCGAGTCTTCATCTGAAACCGGCGCCGACGCTGATTTTGGCAACTTTTTAGGCGGGGCCGGGCCGGCGATACACCACTTAAATTAATGTCAGCAATGATTGATTTGCAGGCATGTCTAAGTTTAGATACAGACAGTTCTATTGCCATGAGGTTGATTCATTGCATCAGCAATGTCAGAGTCCAAAGAGGCATAGCGCCAATCAGCAATGATCGCTGAACGTCAAAAAGGGGCAGCCTAACGGGCCCGCGTAGACCGATTAATAATGAACGAGGAAACCTATGAGATTTGAATCGCCAACAACTACGAAAGCCGCCGCGACACTGCTCGCGTCAGAGTCTGGGGTCGCGCACGTACTCGCCGGCGGCACGGACCTTTTAGTGCGAATGAAAATGGGGTCTATCGAGCCAGATTTAGTCGTTGATATCAAACGAATCGAGAGTCTGCGAACGCTTAAAGTCGCAGCGGCCGGGGTGCAGATTGGTGCGGCTGTTCCAGCCGTTCGGTTGGGCGAGTCGGATAAATTACGCAGTCTATGGCCCGGGGTTGTCGAAGCGGCAAATTTAATTGGTTCAGATCAGATCCAAGGGCGTTGCACCGTTGTCGGTAATCTCTGTAATGCGTCACCGGCAGCGGACAGTGTGCCGGCTTTGATCGCCGCGGGTGCAAAAGCTTTGGTCGTTGGGCCAAAAGGCAAGCGCCGGGTTGCGGTGGAAAAAGTGGTGTTGGGGCCGGGCCGGACGAGTCTTGCGCGCGATGAATTCATCGAAGCGGTTGTGCTGCCAGCCCGCACTGGAAAATCTGCTGATGCTTACTTGCGTTTCACGCCAAGAACGGAAATGGATATTGCGGTTGTGAGCGCGGCGATCAACCTAACTCTGTCGCGGGGCATTGTTCAGTCTGCGAAGGTGGTTTTAGGGGCGGTTGCGCCAACGGCGGTGATTGTGCCGGCAGCAGCGAAGGCATTGATCGGAACGAAATTGGATGACGCGGCGCTGGACAAGATGGTTGCTGCGTGTCGGGCTGCGTGTAATCCAATCGATGACAAGCGCGGCACGATCGCGTATCGAACGAAAGTTGCGGGTGTGATGGCCAGGCGCGCCGCACTCATTGCCTATGAACGAGCAGGAGGATCAAAATGAACGGCGTAACAGTCTCAGCAAAAGTGAATGGCGATGCGGTTCAATATGTCTGTCCGGCAGATGAGTCCTTGCTCGATGTCTTACGGAATCGACTTAATTTAACCGGCGTGAAAGAAGGTTGTGGCACGGGTGACTGTGGCGCTTGTTCGATCACCCTAGATGGTCGCTTAGTGTGTGCCTGCTTGGTGCTCGGCGCGGAAGCCGAAGGCCGCGAAATCGGCACCGTAGAAGGGCTGAGCGAGGGCGGCAAGTTGCACCCACTGCAGGAAGAATTTATCGAAAAAGCGGCACTGCAATGCGGTATCTGCACGCCGGGATTCTTGGTCGCTGCAAAATCCCTACTCGAGCGAAATCCCAACCCGACCGAAGAAGAGATTCGTTATGCCTTAGCCGGTAATCTCTGTCGCTGTACCGGGTATGACAAGATTGTTCGGGCGGTTCAGTCGGCTGCGAAGATTATGCGCCGCGGCAAAAAGGCTGCACGATAAGGTTTGGGAAAATGATTGAGTTGGCCAGATAACCGCGTTTTCGAACATCGGGGCCATCAGAAAGAATCAAGGTGAGGGTGGGTCACGGTCGAGCAAGATCTGATCAGGTAGAGCCAGAAATCGCCAAAAATGCTAGAAATGGAAGGAATCAAAGATATGCCTTACGAAACAGATTATACGAATCAAGGGTTCACTAAAGTTGGCACCCGCGTTAACCGGCCTGATGGGGTTGATAAGGTCACCGGTCGCGCAAAGTATGGCGCGGACGCCAATGCAGCGGGCCAATTGGTTGGCCGAGTTTTACGGTCGCCGCATGCGCACGCGCTCATTACAAAAATTGACACGAGTAAGGCCGAAAAGCTCCCCGGGGTTAAGGCCGTCCTGACGGGTAAGGACTTCCCGGATCTAACCGGTGGTAATCGCGGCCTGATGGATATCTTGGAAAATTGTATGGCCAGAGGGCGCGCCCTGTATGACGGTCACGCGGTCGCCGCAGTCGCCGCAATCGACGCCGATACCGCGAACAAAGCGTTAAAGCTCATTAAAGTGACCTACAAGCAATTGCCACATGTTACGGATGTGGATGAAGCGATTAAGCCTTCCGCGCCGATCATTCACGATTGGGTTCGCACGGCCGGCGTGACGCCTGCGCCAACCACGGCATCTAATGTCGCCCAACGCAGTGAGTTTGGGCATGGGGATGTCGATGCAGGCTTTGCGCAAGCCGATGTCATTATTGAAAAATCCTTTAAAACGGAGCAAACCCATCAAGGCTATATTGAGCCTCATGCCTGTTTGGCGACCCTTGGCCCAGATGGTAGTGGTGAGTTGTGGGTGACAACCCAAGGCCATTTTACCTTCCGAAATGTATGCGCCAGTCTGCTAGGGTTAGAGGTTGCCAAGTTGAAGGTGACGTCTTCTGAAATTGGTGGCGGGTTTGGCGGTAAGACGCACGTCTGGACGGAGCCGGTTGCCTTGCAGTTATCGCGAAAAGCGAATCGCCCGGTCAAGTTGGTGATGTCACGTGATGAAGTGTTTCGAGCGACGGGTCCAACGTCATCTACATCGGTTGATGTCAAGATTGGCGCCAAGCGCAATGGTAAGATTACGGCGGCGACCGCCGAACTGCGTTACCAAAGTGGTGCTTTTCCAGGGATGTGGGCGATGTTTGGCGCGATGACCTCCTTTGCCTGCTATGACCTTAAGAACGTGAAGTCGGTTGGTTTCGATGTCTTGGTAAACCGGCCAAAGGTTGCGGCATATCGCGCGCCCTCGGCGCCCATGGCGGCCTTTGCGGTTGAGAGTGTGGTTGATATGTTGGCCGCTGAAATAGGCATGGATGCGGTTGATTTTCGCATTAAGAATGCTGCTAAGAAGGGCACCAAAGCCTCCTACGGGCCCGTTTATGGCCCCATTGGCATTGGCCCAACGCTGGATGCGGTTAAGAACCATCCGCACATGAAACGAAAGCTGGGTAAAAATCAGGGTCGCGGGGTTGCTTGCGGATTTTGGTTTAACTTTGGCGGGCAGACCTGCACGGATCTTAATATCGGCGTCGATGGCTCGGTCAACTTAACCGTGGGTACGGTTGATGTTGGTGGGTCTCGGGCGTCGCTAGCATTGATTGCAGCAGAAGAGCTGGGGATTGACTACGAGCAGGTTCGAGTCACCATTGGTGATACCAACTCGCTCGGACATAACGACACAACCGAAGGCAGTCGGGGTACGTTCTCCTCCGGTATGGCGACTATTTTTGCTGCACGCAATGCGGTTGAAGTGCTGAAGCAGCGGGCTGCGGCAACCTGGGATATTCCGGTTGAGCAAGTGGTTTGGGAAGCGGGCGAAGCGCGCGCTAAGGGCAAGCAAAATAATAATTTGCCGCCCTTATCCTTGAAAGAAATTGCGGCGAAATCCCCTCGGACAGGCGGCCCGATTGCGGGTCATAATGAAGTGGTTGCCGATGGGGCTGGGGTTTCCTTTGCCAGTCACATGTGTGACGTTGAGGTCGACCCTGAAACTGGGGCGACGAAAATACTGCGGTATACCGTCGTGCAGGATGCCGGTAAAGCGATTCATCCGGACTACGTTGAAGGGCAATTCCAGGGCGGCGCGGCGCAAGGTATTGGTTGGGCATTGAACGAAGAGTACATCTATGGCGATGATGGTCGGCTGCAAAATGCCGGGTTCTTAGATTATCGAATCCCGGTGTGCTCTGATTTGCCGTTTATCGACACGCAAATTCTTGAAATTCCAAACCCAAACCATCCTTATGGTGTGCGGGGTGTGGGTGAGACCTCGATTGTGCCGCCGTTGGCTGCGATTGGTAACGCGGTTTCCAATGCCGTTGGGGTACGAATGACCCACGTGCCGATGTCGCCGCCTCGGATTCTGAAAGCCATTGAGGATGGCCAGGCGTAATCTAAGGCTGCACTATGGAGGTTCAGCTATCGGGTATTTTGAGTCAGGCCGCTGGTGGCGCGCGCTGCGTGGCGTGTACGGGCGCGACCATTGGCGAGCTGCTGCAATCGCTTGTTCTGCAGTATCCCGAGATGCAAATGCATCTCGATGATGGGATCGCGGTTGCGGTTAACGGCGAGATCTACCGAGATCGCCGGGACCAACCCATTCCAAGTAACGCAGACGTCTTTTTGTTACCGCGAATTCAAGGGGGCTAGGCTCGG
>ERZ807291.5972-NODE-5972-length-14940-cov-17.142560_pt1 | contig 14940 bp, 16 predicted proteins | sample MGYA00521257_ERZ807291 | MGnify/ENA primary metagenome ERZ807291 (study PRJEB31413, sample SAMN03169783) | marine metagenome | biome: Marine; feature: Water; material: Subsurface seawater | place: North Sea | collected 2011-04-28 | depth 1 m m ...
TGCGATTTTTTATATCGCCTTGCATGAAAATTCCTTCAATAAAGTAATTCTTTTTGCCATCATCTTTGGCTTCAGTAATTACCTCTACGGAATGATCTGTATATTCTGTTATTAAATTCATGATAGGTTCTCCTTAGCAAATTCTAATATTTCGTTAAATCCTGCTTCGTCAGCAACCATAACACTGTACATATCTTTTGAATTTGTTTCTGTTAGTTCATCGAACATTTTGTTCAATAGGTTAGCATCATCTTCTGAAATATCAATTGATGTTTGATTCTGTAGTTTAAACGAACCTGCTTCAATTGATTCACCGTAACCAGCTTTAGCAAGAATCTTTGCCGCTCCCATTGGGCGACCGCTTACCATTGCATCACCTTTGGCATAAGCATATAATGATTTAACATTTGAGAATACTTCTGCTAATTTGTTCTGCCACCATTCTTCAGGATCTTGTCCTGCTCCAAGGTATTCTTCAATTTCTTGTGATGCGTAACAAATAAAGTTAAGTTGCTTCATCATCATTGGAATTTCTTGCTGGGGACTCTCGAGCAATTCTTCCTCTGTGGAAACCTTATCTAACATTTCTTTGAACGTTAATGAAATTGTTTTACCGTTTGAATCTTTGATAGTAACTTGTGAAGGTTTTGGCTTAGGAGCTTTTTCGTTGTCTTTCTTATAAGCTGCTTTAGTTTCACCAGCCGGTGTTTCAGATTCCTTAGTTGTTGCTTTACTAACAGGTTTCTTTTCGGCTTTGAGTTCTTTATCATGATCACCTTTAGTTTCGGCAACTTCGTTACAATCACAATGCGGACAATCAGATTCACAAACACAATCTTCGGCTTTAACGTCTGAACCACAACACTTGTCTGAACAGAATCCAGTCTGTTCTTCCATGCCGTCCTCTTCATCGTCTTTGACAGCAGCTTTCTTTTTTACACCAAGTATTTCGGTAATTGACTTTTTCAATACATTGCTATCTTCAGCAACTGGTTTACCTTGTCCTGTACCACGTTGTGGCAAAGTTTGGTCAACCTTTGACTTATAAGCTTTGTCGTATTCAGCTTCAGCGTTGTCTACGTCTGCCGGGCGTTTGCCGTCAGTAAGCCCAGGTATCTCGCCTGTAAAAACGTGATCAGGTGCAACAGGATGAGGGATTACCTCGATCGTATGTTGATCCTTAAATCGTTTTTCTTCGGGTGCCTTTGGCTGGGCAACTTCTGAAACAAGATCTTTAAAATTTTTCATGTTTAGTCCCTAATTTAATTTACTCTATTCTTTATTTATATCTTAAAAGGCATCGTCTTCGGCATGACCACCTTCAGCAGTTTCATCTGCAATCTGGTCTTCCATAGTTTGCTGCTGTTCTTCTGTCATTTGAAGTACGTTAGCAGTGATCCACTGATGAGAGAAATACTTACCTGTATAATCAGATATATCTCTGAGAGTATTCAATCGCTCTCTCAAAATCTCAGCTTCCTTCAATTCCTCAAAATAATTATCTTTAACAAAGTCGTAACGAATATCGTTTCTAATTTCGTTGAACTCCTCAGGTGTTAAAATACCTTTGAGTATCAATTGCTTCTCTAATACCATATTGAATATCCAAGAAAAGCGAGTACGAATCCTTCTAATGAATTTTCCAAACTTTAGTTCATCTCGAGTAATCTCAGATGTTCTACCAAAACTTGCCATAGCTTCTGGTTCTAAACGCGATAATGGAACCTTTAACGATTTGAACAACTTACGCTGAAAGTATTCCATATTTTCGTTCGTGCTCAATCCTGGTGCGTTTCCGCCGGCTAATGTATCAACTTCAGTTGATCTTTCACCACCACGACGAGGGAACCAAAAGTCCTCTGTCATTGTTAACATTTTTCTCGAATCAGTAATCTGTCCTGACTCTGAGTTGTATTGTAACTTACTCTTATGTCGAGCCATCATATCTCTAAGATATTGCTCTGCCTTGTTCTTAGGCAAGTTACCTACATCAATATAAAAAATTCTTCTTTCTGGTGCTCTTGTTAACGTATAAATTACAACAGCATCTTCTAACATTCTTAACTGGTTTAAAGCTTTACTTGCTGGGTGCAAATGAGATAGAACTAAACTATTATTCTCATTCATCAATCCCGAAGTAACTCTAGCAATTGCATCTTTAGCAACTTTAATTCCTGATGTACTACTTGAAGGAGCGCTTCCGCTTCCTGTGGTAGTATTCTGAAACCCAGACTCTGAATACATATAGTATTCATTTTTAATTTTCTTTACAGGTACACCTGAATGTTGATCCTTTCCTTTCTTATCAACTTCTCGTATTAACTTTAACTTACGAGGATCAACATATCTTAATTCAATTACACCCTTCTTAACATCTTCAGGGTCAATAATAATATGGTAATTTAATCTACCGTCAACATAAAACTTTTGAAACATATCGTATGAGTTATTCGTAAAATCAAATAACGCAAGGATTTGGTCAAACTCTTTGACAATAGCCTTCTTAACTTTGTCTGATAGTTCGGTTTCTCCTAACGAGATATCAACAACTCTATCATTTGTATCAACACTAATGGCTTCGTTTATTATATCGTCTACTGCCTGAGCAATCTCAGGCTGCATTGCCATAGACCGATATTTAGTAATAAGGTCGGATTCCGTTTTAGCAGAACCTTCCATATCCAATATCGTATTATAAAATCCACCTAGCGCGTTACCTACGGTAATCGCACCATCATCATTTGAGGGCTCAGCGAAACTAACTGGTAAAGTAGTCTCCTCTTCCGCCCTCTTTATATCAAAGCCAAAAATTTTCAAAATATCATCCTATAATTAATTATGTAGTTGGAATGCCGGTATTGCCTTCTACTTTCCAAAGATCGTATGCAAAGGTAATTCCGAATTCCTGAATCTGATCGTTAGTATCCCAACCCATAGCAATCTGATCCACACTCGTTGGATACAAACCTTCAAACACATATGTACGAAGTGCGTCTCCATTTTTACTATATTGAGTAATCAACGCATTCGATTTATAATCCTGAGGTAAAGCACGAGTATTAGAATCGTGTGAATTAATTGCATTCATCCACGCTTCCATTGCATTCCGTACTAAGAAATCCTCATCATTAATACATGTGACTGTCCAATCTGCAAATGTTCTGTCACCGGCATAATTAATTTGTCTTCCAAAATATGGAACAGTGAACGAACCTACCGTAGAGGCAGGCAGTCCGGCTGTTTTAATCATGAAAGGCGCTTTAAAATCTGCACTTGGATCAACAGGGTTTAAGATTTGCACTTGGAATAGGTTGGCCCGAGCACCACCGCCAGATAACTGGGATTTGAACTCATTTATATTAAACGCCATTCTTATTCTCCTTTATTTAAAAATTATTTATACTGTTAGAGCGATCCAACAATTTCTTCAAACTCAACACCTGATCTTGTAGCAACGAAGGTCAACTCAATCACATTGATTGAACGTGCAGGCTTAATGAATATATTTGCTCTGAACTTACCTTGGTCAATGACCGCTGGTGTATTAACTGTTTCGTCAGATATAACTCTGAAATCAACAATGCCTCTTTTACCTTGAATATCCCTTAAGAATGGTTCTACAATTCCTTTGAACTGAGCCTGAGTAAACTCGTCATTCAATTCGAAGAGGAATGATTCTGCGGCGTTAGCAATTGCTTTCTCAACAGCAATAAACAATCTTCGTACGTTCAAACTATCGAACGCACTGTTCTGTCCAAATCCTGTCTTATCACCAAATAGTACAATTCCTTGTCCTACCTGTGCCATTACTGGATTAACTTCATTGCTGTATAACTGATCTCTTTGCGCCTTGTTAGGGTTAAAGGCAAGTTTTACAACGTTCTTAATTACACCTTTGCGGAATCCTGCTGGAGATTCAAAAGGTTCAACTCTTGAAGCAAGACCAGCGATATCACCGTTAAGTGGTGTGTATCGGTATACATCGTTATATCTGTCGTATCTATATTTGTAACCTGAATCAATTACTGAGTAAGAAGAACTAGGTAAAGAATTTTTAAATGCAATTACATTTGCCAATTTCTTTTCTGTTTTACTTTCATCAACAACGTCTGATTTAGCAGGACTGATAAACGCGATTGCGTCTTTTCTGTAATCTGCAATATTTGAGATCAAGTATGTACCTACGTTACCAGCATCATCAGATTTACCACCAAGTACGAATGAAACATCAATTTCGTTTGCTGATTTAAACAAATCGTAACCTGCGGCAAGATCTGCAAGAGTTGCTGTTGTTTCTGTTCTACCTGCGGATCCTAATGCCAATGATTCGTATTGTGAAGTTTGAGCTTCAAAATGCGCTGTATTAGCAACCTTGACCCAACCTGACTCTTGGTCAATTACTTCTTTATAGTAATTTGTTTTACCGCTTGACAATTTTGCACCAACCGTAGTAGATACATCGCTGTAGATCTCGACCGCGGCACCTCGAGTACCTGTGATCGCTCCATCTTCATCTAATACTGCAATGTGGAAGTTATTGGATTGTGGTGCTTTGCCAAATAGGTTTGAGTATGCCCACTTTCTTGTAATGCTGAGACTGTTTAAATCAGACTCTGCCAATAGGTATTTGCCACTGAATGACACGTCGTATGAATACGCTGCAATGTTAACTGTGTTTGCTGTTACATCTCCAACTGAGTCTCTCCATTCTTCGGCAATGGTGGCGACTGCTAATTCTTGATATCCTACGGAATCGTTACCGATTACGAAGATATCACCAGCGGATACGCCTGTGACTCTGTTAGCTGGTGCAATTTCAAATGTGGTTGTGCTTGCGTTAAATGCAATTGTTTGTTTGGTTGCGAGTATCTCTGAGTTTGCACCAGTAATTCTTGTGGCAGGTATAGTATTCGCCGACGCTACTGAACTTTCAAAATCACTACCTTTAACATATGCTACTTCTAATGAATTACCTAATTCACCAGGGTATAATGCATCAAATGATCCGAACGTATGTAATGCAGTGTTTGCATCAGTTGTATCGGAAGCGGTTGCTGTGTTAGCGCCATTGTCGGCACGCGCAACCCATAAAGCATTTGCATATGAAAGATAATCTGCTGCTACAAAGAATGTTTCGTAGTTATCATCATCGGGCGAACCGAACCTTGAAACTAATTCATTCTCTGAAGAAACAAGTACTGCTTCACCTACAGGACCCCATCTAAACACGCCAGCGATTGCTGCAGGTGGTGTTGCGATGGCAGGTACCGATGCTGATGCGTCCACCTCTCGAACAATTACGGAAGGACTTACGGAAAAAGCCATATTATTCTCCTTTAATATTATCTAATTAAATCTTTTGTTACTAATTTATAGTTATCACAGTTTTATTTATAAAAGTTCTCTGTTTACGATTTACCATCCTAAATCAGGTTTATATTCGATCCACCCATGTTCATCGGGTATATCGTCAGCACCTGTATCAATAAATCCAAACGGTAACAATTCTTCATCAAGCTGTTGTTCTGTTTTTTCTTTTAATTCGGCTAAAGTATTAATATCCGTTAACTCTCTAAAGAATCTTTGGTCGGATAGCCAAGCAAACAGAACTAATGTCATTACCAAATCATCATGATGACCTGACTCTGCTTCGTAAGAATTGCCTTTTTTACTAAATCGTGATAACTCCTGTATTGTGTTATAATCTTGTAGTATTAACTGATTTTGTTCAATTAATAGTTTCAATATAGAACAACCTTTTGATTTTACACTTTTGGTTGTTCGTATTCCATGATCAGATCTCTTCCCTCCAAAATTTGATACTTGCTTCCCGGCTCGCCCGTGGTTTTCAGTAAAGAGAAGATTTTCATAGCCGTAATCCATAAAGAGTATATCAGCAACTTGTTCGCCAATATCGTTAATTTCTATTAACACTGCACTCTCATTGTACATCAGCCCTATTCTATATATAACGGAGGCAAAGTCTACCGGACTTATGGTATTATCTTTGTATACACATACTTGTTTGTATGGCATCTCAGTCGTATCAATAATATTAAATGCTGAATAATCAAGACCTTTACCTCTTGATACATCAACTACCATTATATATGAACGGTCAGGCATTGGTGCTTCATATTGTGTAATACCTTCAGCCTCATGTAATGGCCGAGACGGCGCAAGTTCTTTGAGTTTGGCACCGCTTATTAGTGTACCTGAGCTTCCTAAGAACTGACAGCAATATTCTTGTTCAAATTTTTCGTTATCAAAGTCTAAGGCTTCCATGGTTTCATCTTTCCACTTCTCGTCTCGACCTGGGACATCATACCATTGAACTTCAACAAATTCATAACCATTGGTACCTTCTTTAGCACCTTTACATGTTTTCCAAAAATGGTTTAATCCGTTTGGTGTTGATGTCATTAATAATTTTGTAGTTTTACCTGATGATATCGTTGGATATACTGAAGCAAAGAATTCATCAAAGCCTTCAATAAATGCAACCTCATCAAGGTATAGAAAGGAAATAGATTTACCACGAATGGCAGACGATGTTGTAGTACCTGCATAAATCTTACAACCATTTTCTAAAGTAATATTACCTTTATTCCATTCTTCAATACCTTGCTGAATCCATTTAGGCAACGCTTCATAGGCAAGCTGAACTCTTCCTAATACCTCTCGAGCTCCGTCACCTTTGTTTGCCAATATGGCTACAGTCTTGAATTCATTAAAGAGGATGTAGTGTAATATAACCGCTACTGCTGTTGTAGTTTTACCAGCCTGTCTTGATGTAAGTACTGCAACTCTTCTATTATCTGTAATCTTTTGTGTAATATCTTTTTGGTAATCATACATATCCATTGGAATTAATCCATGGTCAACATGTACAATTTTAATATAATTTTCTGCAAAGTAAATTGGATCTTCAGCACACTTCATATATTCTTTAAGAAGCTCAGGAGTCCATTCTATTTGTTCTCCAATCTTTTTAAGATGGGAATTACCTAGATAACCTTTATCAAAATTATGCATCTGTATCTTTTTCGCCTTTAATCATCTTAAGTAAATCTGAGGTTGAGACAATTAAATTATTATTAGTAACTTGTGTTTGACTTGATTGGTCTTCTTCTTTTGCATATCTTTTCTTTGTCGACATTTCAACATAATCTTTGTTTGCATCAAGTAACGTTTTCATTAATGTAGAGACAACTTCAAATGCTCGAGGAGATTCGGATTGTTTTGCGATCTCTGTCATTTCACGTACTGCATCGTCGCCAAGATTAATAATATTCTCAATGTTAGCTTTTGCTAACTCAATATCTTTTAAATTCTCGGCAGCATTCTTTTCTAAAACAGCAGGTGGTTGTATAACAGATTCTTGAGGTAGATTTTTTAATTCATCAACCGTATCAGTTACTACTTCACCTTCTTCCGCTTCTTCTAAGGGTCTCATGTTTAGTACCTGGGCAATTTTATCATCTTTATCTTTCATACTATTATTTATCCATTATCAGTCATCTTCTAATTGCCATCCCTGGCCGGCTAACTCCTAAACTATTTCGCTTCTTGTTTGTCTACACCAGCTTTATCAGCAACAGTTTTAATTGAACCGGACACTACGTCCAAAGTTCCAGTAGTCACTGCCGCGACATCTGAGGCTACTCCACCTACAATACCTTTAGATCCATCAATAACTGAATCTACAGTAGAGCAACCTGCTAAAGCGATAAACATGATAGCAATAAATGATGCTTTCATATTATTCTCCTATCTGTAATTCCGAAAGTGGTTCCCTAAGATACCGTCATCCACCTCTGCCGCCCGTACCACTTGATACGCATAGCCAAATCCCTTTTATGTATTTATCCTTCTTCCGTCATTTTCCAATCGCCATCTTTATTTACCCAAGCACAACTCTTTCTTAAACTCGATGTGCTAAAACGATGGTCTCGCTTATTAAAGAATAATTCAACATCTCTCTTGCGACAAATATCTTTGCCTGTAAATTCCTTATCTCTATATTCTTCGCCTAGAATACGAACGTGAATTGTATATAATTCTAATATATCTTCAAGATCTCTTTCTGTTGAATAAGGAATAATTTCATCAACATAACTTACTGCTTTAAGTTGAGTATATCTCTCAACAATAGTTTGGATAGGTTTATTCTTTTCTTTAGGTCGGTCAATAGCAGGATCCATTTGTAATCCTACCATTAAATAATCACATTGAGATTTTGCTTCTCTCAACATTTGAATATGCCCGGAGTGAAGCAAGTCAAAGCTGCTACATGTAAATCCAATTCTCATAATAATAATTCCTTTTAACTGGGTTCAGTATCAGATGATGTTCCTATGTAAGCCCAGTTGTCGTCAAACTCAATCAAACTATAATCTATTGTTTGTGTTATATCGGAGGTTGCTACATTATTTGCTGTAGAACCTGGTTGTCCTGTTTGATATACTTCAAACTCTGTATCAGCTGCTGTATCAGTTGCCAATCTTGCGTCAACAAATTTAATAACTGCCTTATCCTTCTCAGGTCCAAAGAACCAACCTTTCATTGTAAAGTTAAGTGTATATAATATACTTCGTCTTGTTGTAAAAGCTTCTTCGTATAAATCTTCAGAAGTAACATCATTTAATATGAGAGGGATATCTATTGCTTCTAATCCTGAAATAAGATTCACTGTACTCGTAAATTCAGGATTAAAGAATGGCAAGATTTGTTCTAAACATTTAACCGCATCTTCATTATATTTTGCCATGATGTATAAACTGAATCCCATATTATATGGAGTTCCTGAATATACAAATCTTCTTCCACCGTTTTCTACGTCTACTGCTACCTTTCTTATTTTTCTTGTAGGTGAAACTTTTCTTTCAGCATCATATGTAAAACTTGTTAATTCAAAAGCCATACGAGGCAATGTCATTGCGAACGGTTGTCCTGCAGTTGGCTTTCCAAACGCGTCTTGTGTTGCTCCGCCCTGTAAGGTAGGATCTTGGTCAAGTCTTGCGAGTATCTTTTGATATGGTCCGTAAGATATAGGTACTATCTGCCTCTGATTTAAAGTACCATCAGTAGTTGTTCTTCTAACTTCTAACTGATTAAAATATGTACCAAACAAAGCAACATATTTGCGAATCGTAGAATTGTAAAAATAGTTTGCTATTGCCATTAGGTATCACTTATTGATATGTTTTCGCTAAACGGATCTACTTCTGAGAAATCAATAATACCATCTGCTTCAATTTCAAAGTCGAGGTTGCTTGCGTTATCATCTGTTGAAGCCAATGCAGTAAGTGTTGCGTTATTTGCATCAACTATAATATCTGTGTTATAAGCAGCAAAGTAATTATCGATGTTAGCTCGACCAGTATTGAATCTTTGGTTTGCATATTCGATTAATTCACATTGCATATCATATACTTGAGTTTGTCCCATTTGATAAAATATGCTTTCATGTTCAACATATTTAATTTCAAACATCTTTTCATTTAGTGGGAAGTATATTAAATCGCCTTCTCTTGGACGAGTAAGTTCAACAACTTCTCGAGTCACGTGTCTTTCAAATGTTCTGTTGGCAACTGTAAGTGTTAATGTATCTCTTATTTGTAAACCAAACTTAGATAGGAAATCGCCTTCTCCTTCAAAACCTTCCATGCTTTTAACATAAGTTTCAAATTCAAAAGTTTCGTTATATTCTGGAAAGTCGTCTTCATTAAAAATGATATCACGACCTTTAATTGCTCTGCTAATATAAATTACATCAACACCATACTGCTTAATAGATTCTATTACCAAATCATCAATCAGTGACTGCTCTTGAACTTGAGAGTAATTATTAAAGAAAGTATTCGTGGCCATTACTTATCCGATATAATTGTACTGAAGAGGTTGTAGTTCGCCGATTGCTTCTTCTTCCATCAATCGTCTTTCTTCCTTTGCATCAGATAGTATTTGCTCTCCGTTAAATGCAACTCCACCTACAAGTTGCATGCCTGTAAATTTAGTTAGGTTTGAACCCCATTGTTCTTTGACTAAAGTAGCAGCATAATTCTGTAACCAACGATCAGACCATACATCACTGTAAGTATCACCGTCAATAACATCATACGCTTCAATAATAATATATTCACCGACAGGCATTGTATCCATTCCTGCATCTATGTGTAATCTATTTACATGTTTATTATAACGAATCATTGGTTTGCCAACAAGCATCTCTTGTAAGAATTCTAAATGTTGCATTGACATATAATAATTTGTGATATTATAACCAGTAATATCTTCAAGATTATTTAAAACAAATTGATACTGAACATTAAAGATTCCACCACCTGTAGAAATACTTGATTGCATATTAAAAATACCAGAAATACCAAGTATCGTTGTAGGTAGTGCTATATAACCATTATCTTTATCAGTTTGAGTAATCTGATGTTTCATATAAACAAGCTGACTTCCGTTGTAATGATAATCTCTCCAGAAATCTATAGCTTCATCAAGACGATCATCGATTTGTTCATCTGACACATTAATATCAATGACAGGTGCACCCAGCTTGCGGAGTACCCAGTCCTTGAATTGTTGTCTTGTTGTCGGTTGTGCCATTGTCTTAATCTCTTTTGTTTATATTATTTATTCGGTATACTCTATAAAGATATAACCGTAGTTGCCGAAAAACGAAAGTCTTTTACCTTTGTGTCACTTACACCACTTGCTCTTGCCCATAATTCTATAGATCCTGTAAATATGTAAGTGGCATTTCCAGAAGAACTACTTGCGATGTTTGGAACTTGATTTATTACTACAGGTATGCCGGTACTTAAATTACTTGTTATCCACCCAGTGTCATAACTATTAACTGCATCAACGTTACTACCATTCATGGTTCGTAGAGGAGCAATGTTACCTGCTTGAGCACTTGCTGTGTCAACAGTCATTTTCATTTTTATGCCTGTAATAGTTCCACTTGTAGTATTATTTCCATACACCCATAATCCTGGATTGCTTTGAGTTAATCCATAATATACAGTATTTGTGGTTGTGCTAAACTGAGAACCTTTTGTGTATGTTAATCCATCAGAGCCGGTCACAGACGATTGTCCAAAATATATTAAAGCCGTAAAGACAAGAACGCTATTCCATCTAACATCTAATCTTGTTTCTGGTATTCCTTCACCATCAATATAGTCTGTCTCTCTCCATTCGTAAGAACCTACAGAACCACTGTTGGTTGTCGAAGCTCCAGTTTGGTCGTTATATGTTGTTTGCGCATTACTTGTTGAGTTAGGTCCTCTTGCGTAAGCATAGTCAAAACGAGTAGCACCAGAACCAGTTCCAGTTGCTTGACTATCATCAGTAGCAATTAATCTTAATCCTTGAGTGCCGCTAACATAATATTTTAAACCGAATCTTGTCTTGGCATTAGCTGAAGAACCACCATTAACAACTTGGTTATGAACAAATCCTGATCCTTCGTTTAAGTCTGCTACAAGGTTTGTTATTACATTACTAGTAATACCTGCACTACCACCGCCAGTTCCACCGGTATCTGTTGTGCCTGCTATTGTATTAAATGTATGACTTGGCATCTTTTATTTCCTTTACTTATTATGAACAACGTGTCCATTAACAATATATGTACTGTCTCCACCAACAGTCAGTGTATATACATCCTTAATCTGTTCTGGTGATTTATCAATTGAAGTTACTTCTTCATCATAATATTCATTTGTTTCAGAATTATATTTCTTCAATATATCTCCTACCGCAAGTTGTGTTAAATCAAGGTTTGGATAATCTAAGGTTTCAGTATTTTCTCCAAGACATTTCCAACCATCAGTTGTTAAGAATGGGTGAGTACTTGAAACAAACATATCACTTCCGTTTATAGAATAATAATAATCTCTTAATTTGAAAGTTCTAAATCCTTCAATTTCTTTATGTAAACCATCTTGACCAATAACGTAATGAACTTCGTCATCTTCTTTGTTTGAGTATTGATCGTAAGCTGAATCCAACGTCATAATGCTTACTGTATTTGTATCAACATTCCATCTATATAAATTAGCTGACCCAATGAAACACCCAGACCCAGATGCTTGTGCATTGGCTTCAAATCTCCATGTAGCAACTTTAGTATCTTCATATCCTGACTTTCGAGCCCAACATTCGATAATTTCAATATCTGTTTCATTATCAGTACCAGCAACTGGACCATAAGCAGCTGCTGTTGCCGCTGCTGAAACGGACGCGCCTGATGATGTGCTTGCCGTAACATATCCTGTATCTGTTATAATAGTACCGCCCGTAGTCTTAAGAACACATCGAGTTGTGTCTGGTGTTACTGAGTTTTCTTCCCATATTGTTGTTGATTGGCCACTCGTTCTTGAAACAAATGCGCCAGTTGATTGAGTGTAATACCCAAGAGGATCTCCACCAGTTCCAGTTGGAGTAAATCTGATTTCTGAACCACCGCCTGATCTTGCGCGATAATAAATATTACAAGAGGAAGTAGAAGTAATTGGATCATTTACACCAAAATTCCCGCTGTAATGATTATCCGATTCTCCGGTAAGGAGTGTGCCACCTTCTCGAGCAACAATACTTGTAGCTCCTGGCCAACCGTTTAGAGAACCTCCACCGTTGGCAGTATATCCAAAAGCAACTGCTCTTATTTCAGATGCGGATATTACAGTAAAACACAAGTGCCATCTTTGATAACCTGACCATGTTGGTGTTGTTCCGTCGGCCCAGTTTATATTGCTAGAAAAAGTTGGTGTATGATTTGAAGTACTAAGATCTAATAACATTTGTGCAGATTTTCCAGCCGCCGCAGCCGTTTCAGTAAAAGTAGTATCAGCTGATAATATACAATTCATAAACGGAGTTGAAAAATTTATGTTATCATTAGTAGAAGATATTGCATAAGCACCCGCATGAGTTTTAATTCTTCCTACATTACCAACGATATTTTCCAATACTCTTTGATTGTCAATAACTGACGTGCCTGCTATATTAATCGACATTATTAATCTCCAGTTAACCTATTAGTAGCTGCTATCAGCTCAGCCAAATTATCTTCTTCATTATCGTGTTCTGGATATTGAATCCATTCTTCCCATACATTGCCATCAGCGTCTTCTCTTTCGATTTTTGATGTTTTAAATAATCCTGTTAAAGCCATTTCTTATGCTCCCCAACTTGTTGCGGTAACTGAATGAACAGTAGAATCCCAAGATGTTATAACAATAATCCAGTATCTTGCAGTTGTCCAATCAGGTTCTGAATCATTTTCAAAAAGCCAAGTTTTACCACCGCCAAATGTTAAATCGTGCAAGTCAGTTGATCCGTCAACTAAATATGTAAATTGATCACCGCCTGTAGTACCAGTTATTCCAGTAATTATTACATCACTACCACTTAATGTTAAAAACTCTTGAGTTTCTGCGGCCATAGATTGGGCAAGATTTGCTGTACCTTGAGTTCTTGTTGCGTAACCTGGTTGAACATTATCGTATTCACCATTAACTCCAGTAAGATTTTTAAACTGCATACCAGTTAAAGCACCACTAGTCGTTCTATCTATTACTGTTGTTCCGCCTATTTTAATTGCCATATAATTAAACTCCTGGGTTCACTCCGGCCGTTGGTCCGTAATTACAAAACACACTTAATGGACCTACGTTAGCCGTCGAATAAAATGTACCTTCATTACACACAATCTTAATTCTAAAATCTGGATCTGAAGAGTTAAAGTTTGCAGTAGTATGAGAATCATTTCCTGAGCTTGAATCTACTTCTGCAGACCAGCCAAAGAACACCTGCGATGAAGCACAATTATAATAAGTTCCTGCTGCCAAGCCGTCATCTGTTGGCAAAGGGCCATAACTGTGACCCGAATTACTTCCGCAATTAGATCCTGAACAGTTCTGAGTGCCAGGGTTATATTGAACTTCTACTGATGATATTCCAGTTAATCCTGTATAGTTTGCATATGTAGTATACTGAGTAGATCCGTTTCTCGAATCACCTGAACCATAAGTTACATTAACTCTATTATTTGCTGCACTATGAAGAAACGACATCCAGGCTGCAGCCCAAGGAGTACCTGATCCAAAAGAACTTGCTAGGTTATCCCATTGATTACCAAGACCACCTAAAAAATTTGAAAACGAGGATGATGGAGCCGACACTGCATCAAAAGGTACCGCTGTACATCTTGCTACACCATCAGGCCATATTACACCACTGATTGTCCAATATCTATCGCTTGACCAAGTAGGTGTTGATGTAAATGAAAATTGAGAAATAAAGGTTGGGGTATACCCAGCGGATGCACGATCTAAATATATGGTAAAATGACTACCGATTTGACCTGCACTAAAAGCTCCAGCAGGAGCTACAGAAAACTGCAAGTTTTGAGTCATCGCGAAACTAAATGCAGCATAACCTTGAGTAGATGCTGTACCGCTGTCTGCATCTCCTATTGGTATTGCACCACTAGATGGAATTGTTATTACATCCGGATGAAAATCCGTAAAGTTAACATCTTCAAAAAATGTTTCATCACCATTGGAAGTGCCAATAACTCTTGAATCGTCAATTACCGTTGTGCCGGCTAGTTTAATCGCCATCTTCGTCCTCCAGACTATTAGCGTTTTAAGTATATAGTTTATTTATACTTAGTCTCTTCTTTCAATATCAGATTCTTCGAGTTTGTCTCCAAGCCATACTTCAATTACTTTAGCGGTTTCGGTACCAACATTTGTTGCTCTATGCCAAACATTCTTTGGAATGTCAACACTTTGCCCTTCCCAATAGATACGAGATTCTGTTCTGTTCATACCATGATCAAGTTCCATTAATATAGAACCTTTTACAACATGCCAATGTTCAGATCTGTGTTTATGTTTTTGGTCGCTTAGT
>ERZ807291.5975-NODE-5975-length-14935-cov-7.515793_pt1 | contig 14935 bp, 9 predicted proteins | sample MGYA00521257_ERZ807291 | MGnify/ENA primary metagenome ERZ807291 (study PRJEB31413, sample SAMN03169783) | marine metagenome | biome: Marine; feature: Water; material: Subsurface seawater | place: North Sea | collected 2011-04-28 | depth 1 m m ...
TATCTTTCAAAAATTCGGGCAAGAATTCAGCATTAATTTGTACGGGATTATAGCGTGATGTATGTAAAAAAGTGCCGCCAACATTTTCTATGCCTCTTAATTCTGATAAATGTAAGGGCTGTGAAAGAGATCGGTTTTTTTCTGGGTCTCCATCAGGGTTATAATCAAGTAAACCTCTCCATCCACGTTTTATGCCAACACAGTCCCAACCATTTTGTTCAGCACCTACTACGATGGCCTTAATACAGGCATTCAATCCCGGAACGTCACCACCACTGGTTAATATGCCGATCTTCATTTTGGGTTCCTCATGATAAAAGATTATGTTTTTAAGCTGATGTCGTAACTGATGGTAATTCACATTTAAAAATTTAGCATCTTCTTTCTGATTAAATTTAGTCACTTTAAGAACATTATTTGATAAGTCTGTTTATAATTTTCAATGGCTTCTTGGAAATTTAATGGCGCGGTATCATTTTTTTTCTTACTTTAACATAGTGATTGGCCTCATTTTTTTGGTTTAAAGATTTACGCTCGGGTCTATGGGGTGATTGTCATTTTCTGTATAATACACGACGCTTTTAATAACATTTTTAAGTTCTCAGACGTTTCCAGGCCATTTATAATTCATAAGCTTTTCAATCATAGTGTCAGTAAAGCCGACAGATGTTGCGATTAGTTTGATACAAATTGAGCCATTTAATTTTGCCGCACGTTGGTCATTTTCTGCTATTCCTATGTTTATTCTTATGGGTTGTATCGAGCAGCGCACACGCCTTGCCAGCGAGTTTTTTTACGCGGTGCGGTTTTGGCTGATTTGTGTGTATGGTGGCCTAGCGGTTGCTACTACTTTTTCTTGCGCAGGGTTTGTTGACGCTTCAGGTTCAAGCTCAGCCGCTACAGCCACGATGGGACGGATCATCATTCCGGAAATGTTGAACGCAAAATATGAAAAAGGACTAGTACCCGGTGTAGTTGCAAGGGCGGGCACCCTAGGGAACATGGTTCCACCGTCAAGCACATTTATCATTTACGCCATCTTTGCTGAAGTATCAGTGACCAAATTATTCATGGCGAGGATCCTACCGGGACTTCTGACGGTTGGGGCTTATACTTTGGTGATCATGGCTCGCTATCGGTTCAATCCATCGCTTGCGCCAAGAATTGAGTTTGATGTGATATGGGCTATGCTATTAAAACTTTAATGCCTATTCGGCCAATTTTTATTCTTATCGTTAGTCTGCTCTGGATTGCGATTAGTGTTATTATATTTACCCGTTTTCTTGCTATCACTGGAACGACAGAAGCCATTAGCGATTTAGCAACTATCTGGGTCGGGGGGGGCAGCTATCAGCAGTTATATTCGACATGATGGTTTTTTTAATCCCTAGTATGTTCTTTGATCCTCTTGCTATATCTTTGTACATTCCTAGTTTATCCGATTAAGAACTTTTTAAATTTCTTAAAAAAATAGAACTGAACCCCTGAATTCAATAGAGAGATGGTGTCAATGCAATGGAAGTTAATCTGGTTCGTGGGGATTCTTAGGTTGTATTGAGGTTTCTAATTGATATTATAATTCAGAATTATTAATGTCTATTCGGCCTGTGTATCTGGATAACCAATTAGTTAGATTTTCATCATCTGTTAACGTTTGTACAGAACTATTTATGAGTTCACCGTCGGTATTACTTTCTGGGTCAATAATGCAATGATCGAAGTAATCAATTGGTAGTCCCGATTTAATAATTTCATCAGGCGTGATCGAAACGACAATGGCATCGCAGCTGTTATTTAATAATAAGGCAAGGCAATTATTAAATAATCCCTGCTCCGCGACCATTAAAGGCCCCGTTTTAAACGCAGCCGTTTGGTTGTTGGCAAGGCCTGCCTTCGAATATTTTTCTTGTTTTTTGTTAAATATAAGTTCACTAAAATTATGATTACTGGTGACCACTAATGTTGTATCAATACGTCCTTTATTATTAGAAAAGAAATCACCCATCATTTTGTCAAGTAGAGCGGGAGCAGGACCTGGATGTGCATTCATTTCGATAATAACACCGACTTCGCGCCAAGAAAGAGAAATGTCCGGAGACATAATATCAATACCAATACTATCAAGGCGAAATAGTTTGGCTAGGTCATGTACCATATCAATATAATCTGGGTGCATATCCCCTAGTTCTCGCATTGTTTGGGTTGCACCAACACTTCTATTGTGGATATCACCAAGCATTACTTTTTCACCAACATTTGGAATGCTATCAAGGCCATAATTTACATTTTGCAAATTACTTATCAGACGACTATCAATGGTGATTGGAATGATCAACTTTGCGATCATTCCTGGCTGTTGGCGACGTACATTTTCTTGGTTGATCAAAACTCTTATGGTATTTTTACCATCACCAATAACCTGTGGAAGATGCCTGTGGCCAAGGCCAATAATTTTATTGTTGGCCATTGTAATACGATAAACGTCACCATTCACGTGTTTTTCAATGAGTACAGTTTTTGTTGATTTTTTTACAGCTTCGTCATAAGCATATTTCAATTGTTTAGGAGTATGAATATTTGCGGTTACGCCCCTACCTAAACCTCCTGAAATTGGTTTTATTACGACTGGGTAGCCAAGACTTTCAGCGCTTTTGAGACACATATCAAAGGAATGGACTACCATTTGGTTGGTAGCTGGGTAGCCGACCTTTTTTAAAAAATTGCTAGTCCTCACTTTGTTCTCTTGCAACAGGTAACCAATTTTACTATCAAATTCATTTGAAGAATTTTCAAAGATTACTGATTTAACACCTTGGCCGAATGATGTTAAGTGGGTGTCATATTCTACTAGATATAGGGGGATTCCCCTCTTTTTTGCTACGAGCATTATGCCTTGGACCATATAGCCAGGAGAGTTGTTAATTATACTACGTACTATTTGTTGGCTGTGCTTTAATAATTGTTCTAGCGAATTAAGTTCAGGAGATTTAATAAAAGATATCACATTAAAAGATAATTGTAACACCCACCTTGTGGTTCTCTCGTTATAGTATTCCGTAATTAAGCGGTATTGTTTGTTGCCAGCTTCTTGAATTTCAAGTTTTAATTCTAGTGGTTCTCTTGCGTCGTGGAGCGCTGCAATTAATTTTTCAAGTAACTTATTTACATCATTAATGCCCGTCATTGATAGTTTTGATGTAATGATATCAGGTAATATTTTTGAGAGCTTTTGAATGTGCTCTGAAGAGAGTTTATTATCCCCACCAAGCGTGGACTGGTCATAATCAATTATTATGGCTTGAAAAGGCGCATATAAACTAGGCCCGTGTGTGACGATTATATCTTTCTGATTTACACTCATTTTTAAACCTGAGGGACAAAGCTTATAAATATTTTTGCTCGGTAGGAGCTTAAGATGACCAAACGGCAAGTTAGAACGTTAAGGTGCGCTTTGCAACTGGTTTATATGAGGAGGGCATGAGCTTAGCTCTTGGCCTCTTTGTAGACATTGTCCGCAGTGACTGTCTTTACCAAACAAAAAAAAGTTTGGTCTCAATTGAGGTAGCCCTCAAGGATGTTGATGGGATCTTTCGCCAGAATAAAGTTCTTTAGCACTGTGAACTATAATTTGGTATTTATGGACAGATATATAGTATACTTATACATAATTCGCAGGTAATATAGTTTTCTGAAATTAAGAATAAAATTTCCAAATTAATTAATACATTGTATTTATATCCTGTGTTGTATTGTGAGGGGTTGATAATGAAAAATATACTAATAGCTGTTTTAATTATGGTTGCGATAGCATCTTTAATGATGAATTTTTCTTCAAGAAAAGAGATGTCGGGCGGCGAAAAAATAACTTTCGCAACATCCGCGACATTTTATCCGAATACTGGTGAAGCCATTGGCATTACAAAGTATGTTGAAGCCTTGGAAGGCTTATTTAAACATAATCCTGCATTTAAGGGTAATGTCGATTTTCGCACGTATACTCGCTCAAGTATGTTCCCTAACCCAGCCGCACATTTAGAAGCGGCTTCAACAAATGCAATTCAAATTACATATAACGGCCCCCAAGAAATTGAAATGCTTGAACCAGCTTATAAGGTTGCTAATATTCCTGGGTTATTCAATGATTTCGATCATTTTTCACGTGCGATGAATAGTGATGCTTGGAAAAAAGTTGAAGATCGCCTCGCCGCAAAAAAAGGTATTAAGATCATCCACTGGGGATATGATGCAGGTGTTATGTATATATTCAGTCGTGATAAAATCGAAACTTTGAGCGATATAGAAGGCTTGCGCATTCGCTATCCTGGCGGAGATGCTTGGAGACTTGGTCTTGTGGGATTAAAAACAAATCCTATCCCACTTCCTTATACGGAGGTCGTGACAGCCCTTCAAACAAACCTTATCGATGGCTTAATTTCTGATTTTGCAGGAGGTGTCCCTTATCTTGGGCTTAAGGACTATACAACACATGCCACTTTGGTACCTGTAAGTATCCAACCAATTGCGGTTATTGCAAGTGCACAGTGGTGGGGAAGTTTAACCACTGCACAGCAAGTCGCAATTGATAAGATGTTCGCCGTATTAGATATAAATCATTACTATGATCAACTAACTTCTGAATTAATTGCAGAATGGGGAAATTCAGAAGGTTTAACGTCAGTAACACCTGTTGATCTTGACGATTGGCGTAAAGCAATGAAAGCATCTGCGATTTCGTTAGTCGACGGGATTGATGAAGCGCTACTTGAAGCAATCAAAGACGCGGAATAATTTCATCATGAAAAAATATATATATATTACTGGTGGAACTCTAATATTTTTAGCAGCTTTGGTCGACTTCGTTGGAGTTATTTCTCGCTTTCTAGCATTACCCAGCTATGATTTTGGGCCCAATTTTTCAATGTGGCTCCTAGCATGGGCAGTAATGCTCTCTGCTGCTCCACTGGTTGCAGAAAAAGGCGGCCATGTTGCGATTATGACAATTCCAAAACTGTTTAATAAGGAAACCCAAGCTTTACTGAAATGTATTTCTGTTTTTGCTACTTTAACCGCTGCGACTATTGTTGCATATAGCGGAGCCATAATGACTGAAAGCCTTTATCGTCGCGATGTTCAATTTAGCTTGATGGTTGACGCTCCTCAATATTTAGTCAAACTTTGTATATTTATTGGTATGAGTTTAATGGTCTTTTATAGCGCAAAAGAACTTTTAAAAGGTATGTCGAAACCAGAAATACATAAAGATACAGGTGAGGGTTTATAATGGATATTACAACTATTGCTCTTGTATCAACTCTATTTTTTATCCTAATTGGTGTTCCTATTTGGGTGGCTTTCGTGCTTGGTGGTGCTGCTGTGTTGTTGCTTGATATGGGGATGCCTATTGAGACTATCGCGCAATTCGCGTTTGCTTCTTTTGAAACTTATCCGCTCCTTGCTGCCCCCTTCTTTATTTTGTCAGGCGCGTTGATGGTGCGTAGTGGTGGTATGGAGCCATTGCAAATTCTCGTATCTAATACGGTCTCCCGCTTACAGGGTGGACTTCCTATATTAGTCATTATTGTTGGTGCCGTACTTGGTGCCGTATCGGGCTCTGCTGCGGCCTGTCTTGCTATTTTAGCGGCAGTAATACTTCCCTTATTTGCTAAAGGGGGGTTGTCCCGGGCATATGGAGCAGGGGTATCACTCGTTTCTGCCGAACTAGGGTTGATTATTCCACCAAGTATCTTTCTTATTTTGTTTGGTGCCTCTAATCAAATTTCAATTCAGGATCTTTTTTCCGGAGGGTTGGCCGCGGGAGTGATTTTGACTACTTGTATGGTACCTGTTGCGATCTGGACTTCTGTGCGGCTGAAAGAAAAATCAGAAGTAAATTCGGATATGTTTCAGTGGCAGGACGGTGGGTCACTTATCAAATGTTTACCACTGTTGTTTTACCCAGTTATTATTCTTGGGGGTATTTACGGTGGTATATTTTCACCCACAGAATCCGCATCTGTTGCTGTTTTTTACTCCTTGTTTTTAGGGCTTTTTGCTTATCAAAAGTTAACGATGGCAATGTTCGTTCAATCCTTGGAAGATACAGTACGGTTAACGGCTCTCATATACATGCTTGTCTTTGGTGCGGACATGCTGTCACGGTTACTTGTTTATATGGAAATTCCTAGTGGAATTGCGCAATTAATGTTGTCTCTTGACCTTGGTCCTACAGCATTTCTTTTTGCGGTTACCCTTTTCTTGCTTGTTGTTGGGTTGGTTTTTTCTTCGCTACCTATGGTGATAATGGTAATTCCTCTGTTTTTACCAACGGTTATATCACTTGGAATTAATCCAATTTACTTTGGTGTGATTGGCGTTATCTGTGCGTCACTTGGTGAAATTACCCCGCCCTTTGGTCCGCAGTTATGGATAGCGGAACCGATATGCGACGTGCCTATGTCCAAAATATTAAAACAGGCCGCCCCATTCCTATTGGCATGGGTTGTAGCATTGATGTTGATGATTATATTCCCACAAATGCTTCTTTATCCTATGGAAGCATTGCGTTAATCTCTTTTATTGACTTTATTAATTCGGGCTCCAACGGAAAACTCCATCACCCTAATATGTAATATAAAAATAGTTTTATTTAACCATTACATCTCTTTAAAATTATCGTACTGTCCTTAAATGATTATGAAAAAACCAAAAATATATAAAACAAATGGGCCATCTTTAACCGTTCCTTATAAAGCAATTATTATTGAATATGAGAACTTGGAAGCAAGTGGTGAATTTGCTGTAAGCGGGGAAGAAAAAAGTGTGATTAGGACAATTTTTCCGGAAATAATTACAAGTAAGATTAACTTTGATGCCATTAAAAATATCGATAGCTTACTGATTGAAATTATGCGGGCCTTTATTGATATCCGTGAACCGCTAGGTTTGAGAATTGAATTGATAACAGACCGGAAAACCACGAACAAAAATCATAAACTCATTTGTCTTGAATATTTGTATCAAGAGCAAGTTCGTCCTGCAATCAATGCCGCTTTTGGGGTAACGGCTCATATTAAATCAGACGTGAAAAATTTGCCGTTACAAAATAATAGTTTCATTAATCAAGTGGTCAACAATAGTACGTTATTATCACCAAAGATGGCTTTAAGAGCTATGCTACTAGGTGCAGAGCGTTTGCAGATCCCTAACTACCCTATCGACGCCGTAGGTGGATTGTTTAGCTATGGTCAAGGTAAAAATTCAATGTTCTTTGATTTCGCAGCCTCACAGCTTGACAGTATGATTGGCGCGACGCTCCAAACGGATAAGACGAAAACGAACAAGTATTTAAAATTGTTGGGATACTCAACCACAGAGCAGAGAGTAGCAAGCTCCATAAATGAATGCAACGAAGCCGTAAAACAGATAGGGTTCCCTGTAGTTATTAAACCATTAGCCGCATCACAAGGTACAGGCGTTACAGCCAACATTCTCCATCATGAACAAATTGCAGAAGCTTTTAATGGTGCGATTAAACATTCAAATGGGCGCGTCATTGTTGAGAAACACGTTGAAGGGGACGCCCACCGCTTCACTATGTCCAATGACGCTCTGGTCCTAGGCATTGCCTGTATTTACCCCCCTTTCGTTATTGGTGACGGTAAGAATAATATTCTTAAGCTGATTGAAATTGAAAATGAACGGCGCAAAACCCCCGAAAAGAATGAGCTTACCTTTAAGAATATAAAACTTGACGAAACTATGAGAAATAATTTGCGCCTTATCGGAATGAATGAACATTCCATTCCCAAAAAGGAGACCCGTATTAACCTTCTTCATACGTCTAATGCCAGCTTAGGTGGGGAAGTAACCATTTTGGATGCAGAAGAAACTCATCCAGATAACATTAAAATGGCAATTGACGTCACCAGACTATTTAAGCTGAATTGTTCCGGGATTGACTTCATTACACCGGATATTACACGCTCTCATCGCGAAGTAGGTGCCATCATTGAAGTGAATTGTCAGCCAGGTGTTGCCGAAATAGCGGCCATCGATATCCTTAAAGGTCATTTCTTAAATAAAAATAATGGCCGAATTGATAGCACGTTGGTTGTTACAAATGACGACAAATTTGTCCAGCAGGTCCTCAATGATAAAAAAGTCGCAAACCTAAGAATTGGGTGGGCGAACTCTGAAAAATCGACTTTAGATGATGAAATCATAAGGACAGGTCAAAATGACCTTTATGATAATTGTAGGTCTCTGCTTGTTCGTCCAGATTGTGACGCTATTGTTATTTCTATGTCTAGCGAAAATATTGTTAAAGATGGCTTACCTATTGATTATTTCAATAGCTGTGTAGTTGACACAACCTGTGATGACGATGTAACGACTAATGAGGTCAAAGTTTTTTTAAAAAATCATATTGGGCAATTCACGAATTAAGCCTAAATATATGACCACTAAACTAGTATAATTTTTACCGTAAAAAATGTCGTATTACCGCAAAATTTTTATGAAAAAATCAAAAATATAAAGAACAAATGACCCACCTTTAACCGTTCCTTTAAGTGAAGTTATTATTGATACTGGTGAACGGCTGAACTTGAAAATTAAATTAATAATACACCTAAATCACGGACAGAAATCATAAACTTATTTGTCTTGAGTATTTGAATAAAGCGCAGGTAAAGCAAGCAATGCCGAATTCGGGGTTACTTAACATATAAAGTCAGACTTAAAAAACCGTATCAGCAAATGAATAATTTCATTAACCAAGCGGCTAACAATAGTATATGATTGGTATTAATGGAAACCCTAAGAAGTATACTTCTAAGTGCGAAATGTTTAAATGTCCCCGTTTATCTCATCGGCACTTTAGTCGGAATATTGAGCTATGAGCAGGGCAAGAATCTAAGTTTTCTTGGTCTTTCAGCCTCAGAACTTAATAGCCAGATTGGTGGGGTGCTCCAAGCGGATAAAACGAAAATCAACAAGTATTTGGAGTTGCCGGAGTATTCAATCACGTAACAGAGGGGCGCAGTCCATAAATGAATGTAATCAAGCCGCTAACGTAAAAATCGGGGGTCGAAATCTGAAAAATTGACTTTAGATGATGAAATCATATGGACAGGTCAAAATGATCTTTATGATAATTGTTGATGTCTGCTTATTCACCTAGATTGATATGCTATAATTATTTTAAGGCTCACTTTTTAATCCTCAGATGGTATATAGATAGGATGTTCAGTAGGTCTCGATGAAAGAGAGAATAGAGCAGGATATATGGGCCCGGCGACAGGTAGTAATGCGTCAGCATATCGTCACTTAAAAGAGTTGTTGATGTTATTGCTAATTCAAGACTTGATAGTCAAGCTACTAAATTACTAGACCCATAGAAAAGATTATCTTAAACAAATTCAGTTTTTTGAGGGGCCAGTATATGGGGCTGCATCGCCTAATGCTTTGATAAGTGGCGACAAGTGTTTCTCATACCGTCGCCATTTTTCGACGGACGTTTTATAAATGGGTTGTCTAACTTGCGTTAAGCTTGCGGTGCGAATGGACCTTTTATTTTTATGGAAATCGAGGCAGTCGTCGTGCCACTCTAGTCCGCATGCTGCTAGAAGTGCCTTTGCCTGCCCTTCTGGGTTTTCTATTAACTTTTCATAGTGAATTTCATAGAAACTATTTTTTGGTAGGACCTTTTTCCAATGATCCATCAATTGTACGTAATCTTTATAGTAAGTTCCAAGCTCAGAAAGGTTATAAGAATGGTATTGGTTATGACTAAATAGACGTTGGAAACAGGAAATACAGGTATCAAGCGCATTACGTTTTACGTGAACGATTTTTGCATTAGGAAGGAGCGCATGAATAAGTCCGACATAGAAATAATTAGCTGGCATTTTATCGGTGATATGTTTAGCGTCCGGAGCACGTTCCGTAATTAATTTAATATATTTTTTGGGAATATGAGAGATTTGATCAGGTGATAACGCTTTCATAATGCTTGGAAAAATTCCTATTTTTTTTTCTGTATTTGGAATGCTTCCTATGGCACCTGCAAAATCTTTAAGTTCACCCGCACCATAAACATCCGGATGAGTTGAGATAATTTGTTCTGTTAATGTAGTACCTGAACGGGGTGACCCTAAAACGAAAATTGGCTTTGCCGATGGATCTGCAAATTGCTTTAAACTTTCAATCATTGTTGTGTTAAAAACATCTGCGGTCTGATGATATATATCCGTCATTGCAGAAGCAGAATAATCGAACTTTTCACGTTTCATCGCGCATGCTGTAATATAATGTTCAAAAGCCACTTCATGATTTTTTAATTCATCTTTCATTTTCCCTAAGGCAAAATGGAGTAGCATTACTTTCTTTTCAGACAGAGTTTCGATTTTTTTTTCGGCTTCAATCAGCGCAAGATGTTCTTCACTGCCTTCTATTATTTTAATTGCGGATACGAGGTTAAAGAGGCTTTCAAGTTTAGCACCCTCTTCATTCTCTAAAGCCATACCTGTACGGAAGTTTTCTTCTGCCTCTTCCAGCTTTCCTTGTTCGAGCAGAAGTGAGCCGCGCGCATTAAAGGCCGATCCTAACTCAGGACTAATTTTTAGAGCTTTATCAAAGCAATTATGGGCCTGTTTTTCTTCACCTAACTGCACATAAGCTCGGCCCAAAGCTACATGGGCCTCAGCGCGCTCTGGCTCAACAGAAACGGCTTGAGATGCCGCATTTAAAGCAAATTTATAATTTTGTTTTTCTTGCATGACCGCCGCTATACCTAGATGGGCGGAACAATGTGACTGGTCAAGGTTTGCCGCACGCTGGAATGCTAGGAGAGCATCATCAAAAGCATCTAACTGTAAATCTGCACGACCAAGATTATTCAGCGCTTCAATATAATTTGGGCTTAATTTAACCGCTTTCTTCAAATATGGTCGTGCTTCTGCGGCCCTATTATCATCAACAAGTGTGGCGCCAATATTATTTAAAGATTCAAGATAATTTGGATTAACAGACAAAGCCTTTTTGTACCAATGTACGGCTTTCTCTAATTCTTTTTGCTCTCGGTAAATGCTTCCTCTGTTGTTCAAAGCAGGAAGCATTTGACCATCAATTTTCAAAGCTTTCTTTTGGCATCTTTCAGCTGACTTATAATCGCCTCTATCGAAATAGGCAATACCGAGGTTGCAGTGGGCGCTGGCAAATTTTGAATTATTCTTTGTCGCTAGTTTACCGTGATAAATTGCCTTATCTAGTCTCTTTAAAATACGGTTCATTTCACCAACATTACTGTGAAAAAGCGAATTTTCTGGGTCACCCTCAATGGCGTTTTCGATTAATTTAATAGCAAGGTCAGCTTTTCCAACTTGATGAGCTATAATCCCTAACAAGTATAAGGCAGGTGGAAAATTTGGTTTAAAATTGAGCATTTTTTTAAGCATGACTTCTGCATCTTGCAACTTTCCTTGACCTAGCAATTTCTCTGCAACACTCATGGCTTCTTCTAAAGTAAAATTTTTACTGGATTGGGGCGTTGGTACTACTGGTGCAGATGCCTTTGGCGGTTGCCATTTTCCGTTGGTCATGTCTTTTACTTAATCTCTGACTGTGCAAATTCTTTGTTTAATTTTTCTTGTTCTATCAACATAATTGAATAAATATCAGAAAAACCTTCTAAATCTAGCGTAACGTTTGCCGTCCTATTTTCCATCAGGGTGAATTGCAAAGCGAGCTTTTCAGAACTAACGAACCCTTTCATAATATCGTCTGCCACATTAACTGTAGTAATGCATCCTGCGGCGATACAAAATTTATACGGCATCTTATTGGCTTTTGTTTTACCCAATTGTATCATAATTCCTTGGTTCAGGATAGTCCCGAGGGGCGTGGTTATTTGCATTGTTGGCAATTTATTCGCCAAAGGCTTAGAAAACGCGATTGTCGCAAAAAGATTTTTATTTTGCGGGGACCTTAAAGTTGACATGGCAAAACACTGCGTTGGCCTGCCTTCTGCTTGTTTGGGGCACTGTAGGGTCCATTTATTTATTTGTGCATTATCCGCTTCTTGAGCGAGGGTTATCTGTGCAAAAAAAACACTACATAAAATCCCAAATATTACTTTCATCACATTAGCTCCGGACAAACAATTTTTTTAAGAGGGTCAAGCGCAGTGCCGAATTTTTTCCAACGCTTTACTGATGATTTATAAATAGGTTGGCGCACTTGCGTCACACTAGCCGTGTGAACTGTTCTCTTATTATTATAAAACTCTAGGCAACTATCCTGCCAATCTAAACCAACAAAATCAATTAAGTTTCGGGCTTCTTTTTCAAGATCCGCTACAACTTTTTCATAGTGAACATCCAAAAGCGTCTTTTTTGGCAACACCTTGTGCCAATGTGTTATTAAATCTTGATAACGATTATAATAACGCCCTAGCTCCTCAAGATCATAAGCAAATTCCATTGTATGATTAAAAAGTCGTGAGTAATTGGACAAACAACTATCCAAAGGATGTCTTGCCGTATTGATGATAGGCGCACCAGGGAAAATTTTCGCAATTAAGCCCACATAATAAAAATTCGAGGGCATTTTATCAACAATACGCTTCGCGCCAGGAGCTAATGCTTTTAACTGAGCTAAATACTCTTCACTAATTGCTGAAATATCAGCATCAGTTAAATCTGCAACTCCCGCAGGGAATTTATTGCATCTTTTTTGAATGGCTTGCGTTAAAAAGATAACCTCACCGGCGCCGTGAATATCATCATGACTGCAAAGAATTTGTTCAATAAGTGTTGAGCCAGAACGCGGCATGCCCACAACAAAAATCGGTAACGGGTCATCTTTCTTGCTTTTCTTAAGGCCTTTGAGATAAACTTTATCAAAAGAACTCTTAATTTCTTCTCCCGTTTCAATAGCGCGTTCTTCATTATATTTGAACGTCTTCCTTTTTGCCTTGTTGGCTGCGCCATACATATCAAAAGATTGTTCATATTTCCCAGCATCTTCGTATGCTTTACCAAGGGCAAAACAAAGGCGAATACGCGCATCCATGGGTAGGCCTGATGTGTTTTGTGCTATCATTTCCATCTGCACAATGTGAACATCATCATCCGTATATTTCTTGATGGTAGATAAGTTATAATGTGGGTCAATGAATTTTGGACGCGCCACTATTGCGGCTTCTAAATGTTTTGTTGCACCCTCAACGTCCCCTTCCGAAATTAAAATCGCGGCTAGATTGTTTTGAGCCTCAGCATGAGTTTGATTAATTTCAACGGCTTCGGCATATGCCTCTTTTGCGCTCGCCACATCACCTGAACTTTCAAGCGCTGATCCAAGGTTATTATAAGCAAGTCCAAATTTTGGATTTAACTCAACCGCCTTCTTATAAGCTTCAATAGATTTAGGCCGCTCGCCAAGCGCACTCAATGCGATACCTGCTATGTAATGTGATTTCGGATCATTCACGTTAATCTTTAACGCTCGTTCAATCACGATCATGGCATCTTTGGGCTTGCCCGCTACTGATAAAATCTCCGCAAGGTCTCGATGGTATTCTGCAATAGAGCCATCAATTAAAATAGCCTTATGGGTCATTTGCGCCGCAACTTTTCCTTTTTGATCCCGAAAAGCAATTTGGCCAAGCAAATGGGCTGCCTGATGAAAATTTTCATTGGCGACAATAATGTCATTGCAGATTTTCTCTGCTTGTCGCAACTTACCTTGTGCAGCTAATTGTGCAGCACGAGCAAAAGCATCTGGCAGAGATATTTTTTGCCCCTTGGAATGAGGCGAATTTAGTTCTGACATGAATATAATTTCCCGTAATTTCAAAAAGAGATGCAGTTTGCCTTTTTTTTTGATAGGAAAGCAAGCTAAAAACAACTCTAAGATGAGAAAATATAAGGGTATTTTATTTCTGCTTGTAAATAGGTCAGTATGTGTTACGGTAAGATGGGGTAATTTTTTACAGTTTTTGAAAGTGATTTTTCGTGATAAAAAATACTCATTCCGTACGTAATATTCTGTTATGCTCAACGGCATTAATTGCATTCCCATTAACAGTGGCTAACTCATCTGATTTTGTAGTTACAGCCGGCAATACCAGTGACAATCCCGAAGTGTTAATTAACAACGAGACCGGCACTATTGAAGCGACAGCGGCTCAAACAGGTTTATTAATAATTAGTGGTAAAACCGATATAATTCTAACGAATGAGGGGTCTGTGAGTGGTGGCCTGGAAGTGAGTAATTCTAGAACTAACTCAACGGGGGTGTTCATTGATAACAGCGGAACGATTTCGGGTTCTAAAGGTATCTATGTTGATTCGTCTTCCGATATTTCTGGCGGTATTATCAATAGTGGTTTGATAAGAGGTAGTTCTGCGGAGGGTATCTTTATTGATACCTCTTCCGATATTTCTGGCGGTATTGATAACAGCGGAACGATTTTGGGTACTACAGGTATCTCTGTTTATGATACTTCTGATATTTCTGGTGGTATTGATAACAGCGGAACGATTTTTGGTGCTGATGAGGGTATTGTTGTTTTTGACGACTCCGACATTTCTGGTGGTATAAATAACAGTGGCAACATCCTTGGCGGTACTAGGGGTATCCGTATTGAAGACACTTCCGATATTTCTGGCGGTATAGATAACAGTGGCACCATCAGTGGTGGTGCTGCGGGTATTGCTGTTTTTGAAGACTCCGATATTTCTGGTGGTATAGATAACAATGGCACCATCAGTGGTGGTTCTGCGGGTATCTATGTTCATGATACCTCTTCCGATATTTCTGGCGGTATTGATAACAGCGGAACCATCAGTGGTGGTGCTAGGGGTATCCGTATTGAAGACACTTCCGATATTTCTGGCGGTATTGTTAATAGTGGTCTGATAAGAGGTGGTAGTAA
>ERZ807291.5978-NODE-5978-length-14933-cov-12.173545_pt1 | contig 14933 bp, 10 predicted proteins | sample MGYA00521257_ERZ807291 | MGnify/ENA primary metagenome ERZ807291 (study PRJEB31413, sample SAMN03169783) | marine metagenome | biome: Marine; feature: Water; material: Subsurface seawater | place: North Sea | collected 2011-04-28 | depth 1 m m ...
TAGTACAGGGTATTTTTTAATTCGTATTCAACAGATCGGCAGCTAAGTTCTTAGCTGTGGAAATTGAGAAGGTAGATAGTTTTATTTTAGAACGAACCAATGCGAATCGGATTACGAACCGGATCGAAGTGCAGAGTCTTTGGAGTGGGTATGGTGGAATAGAAAGAGTTGTTTTGGAGGGTGCTGATTATCCAAGTGTCGTGGTGAAGCATGTTCAGCCCGGCCGTGGGTCGCATCCACGTGGATGGAATACCGATCTTTCTCACCAAAGAAAACTTAAATCCTATCAGGTGGAAACAAATTGGTATGATTCGCAAAAAAATAATGCCGGTGATAATCTTGCCCGTATTCCTGTCTGCTTTGGAATCCAAAGGGAGGGTGATGAAGTATTTCTTATTTTAGAGGATTTGGATGCATCCGGTTTTGCTGGACGAAGAAGTTTGGTTAATCAATCTGAATGGAAGTCCTGTGTCCGCTGGTTAGCAGCTTTTCATACTCAGTATTTAGGGGTTGCACCCAAAGGATTGTGGGAGAACGGAACCTATTGGCACCTTGAGACAAGACCCGACGAACTGGAGCGGTTAAATGACCATTCACTTAAAAAGGCTGCTTCCGCTATAGATGCTAAGTTGAAGGCGAATAAGTTTCAAACTTTGGTACATGGGGATGCCAAACTTGCTAACTTTTGCTTCAGTTCTAATGGGTCAGAGGTAGCGGCGGTTGACTTTCAATATGTGGGGGGTGGTTGTGGGATGAAAGATTTAGCCTACTTTGTAGGGAGTTGCTTTCGAGACGAGGATGCTGAGAAAATAGAAGTTGAAGTACTAGACTATTACTTCAATCAACTGGGAGAATGTTTGGAAAAAATTGAAAGCCGGTTTTTGAAAGAAGAAATTGAGGGAGATTGGCGTCCTTTGTACCCGGTGGCATGGGCTGATTTTCATCGATTTATGAAGGGTTGGAGCCCCGGGCACTGGAAGCTCAGTGACTACAGTGAGCGGGTTACGAGGAAAGTAATAGAATCTTTGGAGGAGATGGGAAGTTGATCGATTTGAATAATTTGACCCGTAAAGCGGAGCAGGCAGCACTACAGGCTGGTGAACTGATCCGATCTTATCAGGACAGAGAGGTAGAGGTTTTTCGTAAGGATGGTGGGGACACTTATGCTTCTCAAGTGGTAACGGAAGTGGATCAGAAAGCACAGGAAGCGATCCTGCGGATTTTGGAACCGACATGTAGGGAGTTTGATCTGGCATTACTTACCGAGGAGAGCGAGGATGACCGTTCACGATTTGAGAAGGAATATTTCTGGTGTATAGATCCCCTGGATGGCACATTACCCTTTTCCCGAAAGGAGCCAGGGTATTCAGTTTCCATAGCACTCGTGTCCCATGACGGATTGGCCCAAATTGGGGTGATCTACGATCCAGTATACGATGTTCTTTGGCGCAGTATCAGAGGGCAAGGGGTTTATCGAAACGACAAGCCTTGGCACATGAATTCAAAAAAAAATTACTTAACTTTTACATATGATCGAAGTTTTAAAGATCATCCTCAAAGAGATCGGGTTTTGAGTGAATTGAAAGAATATGCGCTTTCCATTGGTTTGAAAGACTTGGTTGATACCCAGTTTGGAGGTGCGGTAATCAATGCCTGCCACTCCCTTGAAAATAACCCCGGTTGTCATTTCAAATTTGCCAAGCCACAGGAAGGAGGAGGAAGTTTGTGGGATTATGCGGCGACCGCGTGTTTGTACGAATCCGCGGGAGCTGTGGTCACGGATGTATATGGAGAACCTCTCGAACTTAACCGTAGTGACTCCACCTTCATGAATCATAGAGGTGCGGTTTATGCAACCGATCATACATTAGCTGAAAAAATAAGAGTAATTTTAGCAGGTTAAGAACCGATGGGTTGAGAATTCAAAAAGTACTCTTTTAAGTCTTATCTCTTGCCAGATTTAGAAGTAAATTTGAGGATATTATTTCGATATTATGAAAAAAATAAACTTCCTCCTTTGTTCTTATTTGTTCTTTTGGGCATTTTTTGCACAGAGTGCACAGCGTCCAAATATTCTCTATCTGTATGTGGATGATTTGGGCTGGGGTTCCATTGGACAGAATGGTCAATACGAGCGAAAAGAAAAGGGGTTGCCTTATGTGCTCACTCCTAACCTTGATAGGTTGGCCGAAGAGGGAATCAATTTTACCAGAGGTTATGGATGTACCGTTTGTTCCCCCGCCCGCTCCTCTCAACAAACCGGCTTTCATCAAGGGTATACTTTTGCGGATCGTAATGACCCTGACAATGCCAAGAAAGCAATTCGTGCGGAGGATATTACCATGGGTGACGCCCTTTCTAGTGCCGGCTATGCCACGGGTTACTGGGGTAAGTGGGGATATGGTGGATCTAGGGATATGCAAAACCCGACTATCGATAATGTACAGACTCTTCCCACTTCTCACGGATATAAGTTTGTTGTAGCGGAATTACATCATGTGCGTGCTCATACCTTTTTCCAGCCGACTTTATGGAATGCCCCGTCGAAGGGATGGACGCCCGGGTTTATGGAGCTTAGGTCCAATAGTATGGAAAAGTATAGAAATAATAAATCTTATCCCAATTATCCTGCATTTCAGGACCACCCCAAATATCCCAATCCCGCATATTGTGATGATGTTTATGCTTTTGCATGCTTGGATTTTGTGAGAAATCAGGCTCAGGAATACAATCGTTCAGGTAAGCCATTTTTTGGATTGTTTGCCGCTCAGATTCCGCACGCTCCTTTTGCTGAAGTACAAAAGCTTCCGAATTGGGATCATGACTACAAGGATAAATCCTTTTTCCAAAAACTATCTCCTCAATCCAGACAGTGGTGTTCCATGGTCACACGCATCGATGCTCATTTTGGTAATATTCTTGAAGCTCTTGAAGATCCCAATGGAGATGGAGATAAGTCGGATTCCGTTGCCGAAAATACACTGGTTGTTTTTCAGTCGGACAATGGAGGCCCTGGTGGAAGCAACCGTGAACAATTAAACGCGAATGGAGGACTACAGGGATCAAAGGGAAGTATTTATGAGGGTGGTATTCGAGTACCAACTATTATGCGCTGGTCAGATAAAATTACCCAGAAATCAAAACTGAAAAAAGGATCGAGCACTGACTTGGTTATGGATTGTTCGGATTTGCTCCCTACTTTTTGTGAACTTGCTGGAACACCCATTCCTATTGGAGTGAGCGGTGTCTCTCTTGCTCCAATTCTCACGGGGGAAGGCATTCAACGCTCAAGAGATTTTTTGATTCATGAAGCGGGTAATCAGGCTTCTATTATTCAAGGACAGTATAAATTAATTCGCCCGCGCGGAGATATGAAGTCATCGACAAGCAATAAAAAGAAAAAGCGAAAAAAGGAACCTGTTACCAAGCTTTTTGACCTGAATGCTGATCCTGCAGAGCAAAATAATTTGGCTAATGTTCGTCCTCAATTAGTTAAAAAGCTTAATGCATTGTTGACTGCAGAGCGGGTGGATGAACCGGCCGGGTTTGCCAATACCTATCATACATGGAATGCGAAAACCAAAACCGGTTCTCTTTCTTCTTCTTCGAACTGGTCGGAATATATTTATGAAAATGCGGAAGTAGTTTATATCAAGGAAACTGGTGCACCTAAAAACCATTGGTGTGCTCGGATTCAAGAAGGAACAGCAGTAGCTTCAAAAGAAACTGAATTTCTAGGCCTTGAAGTAAGCGGAGTACTTGTTGTAAAGGAGGGTGCAAAAGTAAGTGCAAAGAATGAATTGAGAGTCTCCAATGCTGGGCAAGTCAACCTGCAAGGTGGAATGATCGAATCTCAACGATGGCTTGGAATAAAAAAAGGGGGAGTACTTAAAGGTCATGGAATTATTAAAGGAGATCTTTTTAACCAAGGAACGCTTGCTTTGCATGTAGACAAACCTTTACAGGTACAGGGTTCTGTAAACTTATCCGGGAAGTTAGAGTTATTGAAAACTGCGACAATCAATAATGCTGGAAGTTATACCGTACTTCAGGCCAATTCGATTGCAGGTGGTTTCGTGAACGACGAGGTCTCAATTGGCGGTAAAAGTTTTTCGGTCTTCTATAACCCGACCTCCGTTACGGTGAAAGCAAAGTAGCAAGTATTTCTTTAACTTCGAGCCTATAAAAATTAAAAAGTATAACCCGAATAAAAAACAAACCCTTAGATTGTCATGAATAAATTGTCTATTTCTCCACCCTTGAGTCGAAGAGCATTTGTCCGAGGAGCCGCGGTAACATCGGCAATAGTTGGATTTCCCGCTATTACGCATTCTAAATCTCCAAATGGAAAGCTTGCTATCGGATTGATTGGGGTTGGGGGACGGGGTCGCGGTCATGTGGCAGGATGTCGAAATGAGCAGGTTATTGCTCTTTGTGATGTAAACAAGAAGAACCTCGATGGAGCTGCTCGGTTTCCTTGGTGCAAAGATGCGAGAACAACCATTGATTTTCGAGATTTTTACCAAAAGATTGATGATCTAGATGCAGTCGTTGTTTCAACTACTGAGCACACCCATGCTTTTGCCACTTTACCGGCTTTACAGGCAAAGAAACATGTCTATTGCGAGAAGCCACTAACCCGTGATGTTCATGAGTGTAGAATTATAACCGAAGCTGCCGCCAAGGCGGGTGTCCAGACTCAGATGGGTACGCAGATTCATGCAGGGCAGAATTTTCGTCGAGTAGTTGAGCTGATCCAATCAGGGGCTATTGGCGAGGTGCGTGAAGCACACACTTGGGTAAGTCGGGCTTGGGGATGGAGCAGTCCCGCGGACGATACCCCAACGGAGGCTCACCCAATTCCGGAATTTCTTGATTGGGATCTATGGATCGGACCCGCTCCTTACCGGCCTTTTAATAATGTCTATTTTCCCGGGCCTAAATGGTACCGTTGGTGGGATTTTGGTAATGGAACCATGTCGGATCTGGGAAGTCATCGTAATGATCTGCCTTGGTGGGCTCTTAAGTTGGATGCACCTTTGACGATCGAACCGCTTACCGGGCCAAAGCCTCACCACGACATTGCACCAGCATCCATGAGCGTGAAATATACCTTTGCAGCCAGGGGGGAAGGGTACCCGGCGGTTGAGCATACCTGGTATCAGGGAACGGAGAAGCCAAAGATATGGCATGATAAGAAGATTCCACAGTGGGGTAATGCAACCCTCTTCATCGGAGATAAGGGTATGGTGATTTCCGATTATGGTAAACATGCTCTTCTCCCCGAGGACAAATTTAAGAATTTCGAGAGACCGAAGCAATGGATTGAACCATCCCCGGGGCAGATGGCTGAATGGATTCGTGCATGCAAGGGAGAAGGACCTAAAGCTCTTTGTAATTTTGACTATGCCGGCCCCCTTACCGAGGCCAACCATCTGGGCAATGTTGCTTACCGGGCACAGAAGAAATTGGAGTGGGATGCCAAGAACATGAAGTTTCCCAACGCTCCTGACGCTGAAAAATACTTGGGACGTACCTATCGAAAGGGATGGAAACTTGTTTAAGCTAAATTGGTTTATGATGGTATTCTCTTACTTTAGATCCTTTCTGGCAGTGTGTTCGACTGTACTTGTAGCTTCAAGTTGTTGTACCCAAGCTCCATTTCCTCCTGACAAAGAACTGACTGACCGACTGCAAATTATAGACACACACATTCATCTCTACGATACCAACCGGTCGGAGGGTGTTGATTGGCCTCCAGTTACGGATAAGGTCCTGTATCGTCCGGTTCTTACCGAACACTTCGATGAAGTAGCGGACCGGGCAGGAATTGCTTCAACCGTGATCGTGGAAGCGAGTAGCCGTCCGGAAGATAATCAATGGATGCTCGATTTGGTAAAGCACAATCCGGATCGTTATCTTGCATTAGTTGGAAATTTACCGATAGGAACCGATGAGTTCCCTGGCTTGCTGGAACGATTTTCCAGAGATTCCCGTTTTGTGGGAATTCGGATGAGAGACCGTCCGGGCGGGGATGGTTTTTTTACTGATTCGGTCTGGCGAGATTTGGGCTCACTTGCAAAAAAAGGACTTACCCTCGATGTGTTGATCAATAATTTTACTATTGATGAAGTTACTGAAGTTGCCAAGCGGTTGCCTGATTTAAAGATTATGATCAACCATCTGGGTGGCCTTTCTATAACCAATGATCCTCTTGATCCCAAGTGGAAGGAAGCAATGGAGAAAGCATCCCAGTACGAAAATGTGTACTGTAAAGTAAGCGGTATTTTTCAGCGAGCTGGGGTAAAACCTGTACCGAAGGAAAGATCTTTTTATACTCCTGTGTTTAAGATCGTCTTCGATGCATTTGGGGAGGATCGAATTGTATATGGGAGCAACTGGCCGGTTACCGACAGGGGAGGGAGTTATGCTGAGCAACTAAGTATTATTCGAGGGTACTTTAATCCACCAGTCATGAGGCTTAAAGACAGCCCCAGAGGAGAACTTATCGCTAGGAAATTGTTCAGAGAAAATGCCGTAAAATTCTACGGTCTCGATTAGGCTGTAGAGGAATAACTTCTTTAAGCCTAGAGTGTCGGGTAGACTATACTTTTAATAAAAAAAGGAGTGGTTTAACCGATGAACGAGCAAATGTATTCACAGGTTCCATCGTTCACTTCGATGGTAAATCCACTCTTTGCGTTTACCTCAAATGCCTCCCCATCAGTGTAATCAGTTGATTCTTCTGAGCCGTCCAAAATCACTTTACAATTGCCGGCGATAATTTCCATTTTTTCGGCCTGTTCAGTGTTGAAATGATAACTTCCGGGATAAATAATTCCTAGCGTTTTCTTGGCACCATCCTCCAAAACAATGGAGTGGCTTACTACTTTACCATCAAAGTAGATGTTGGCTTTGGCGTGAACGGTTACATTTTCGAAGTTTATATCGGTCATAAAGGTTTTTGTTTATTACATGCTTAGTTGATATGTTTTACATTGGAGCTATCCGCTTGGAACCAACATCAGTGGTGAGCAAAACATGGGCATCAAAACTTTCGGCAAGTAACTGATTTTTAATTTCGGAATGTTTTGGATTATGCCAAAGGTTTTCATGTTCCCAAGGGTCTTGTTCCAAATCAAAAAGTTCACCCACTCCCTTTCCGTGATAGACACATAGTTTATGGGACTTGGTACGGTGCATGGTGGCATAAGTACCGTTCCCACCGGTGAAATGGGGGTCGAGTGCGTCGAAATATTCACTTCTCACAAATTCCCGATGGTCGCTTCCGTCCGATGCACCGGATAGAATGGATAGCAGACTTTTACCCTGAAAGTAATCGGGTATAGGAGCACCTGCCAATTCCAGAAGAGTGGCGGATAAATCCATCATTTCAACGAGAGCGTCTGATTGCTTATTTTCCACAATATGTCCGGGCCAGGAAAAGATAAGGGGGACACGTACGAGGCCTTCGTAAAAGCGACAACCTTTGTACATTAAGCCATGATCACCAAGAGATTCTCCATGATCACTGGTGAAAATAATAACGGTATTTTCTCGCTGACCGGTTTCATCAAGGGTTTTTAGAATTCTTCCGAATTGATCGTCAATCTGAGCGATCATGGCATAATATTTAGCTTGGGCAAGTTTGGCATTATGCTCTTCGGGTGTACGAATCTCATCCTGAAAGTCGCACTGAGCAAGCTTGGCCTGAGCTTCTAAATCGGTGTCACGGAAATGAGGACCTGGCATCTCATCAGGATCAAACAGATCGGCGTAGGACTTGGGCGGAATGAAGGGTGGGTGGGGGTCGTAAATATTTACATTGAGCATCCATGGGAGATTTCTTTCTTCCCTAATAAACTCAATGGATCTTTCCGATGCCCAAGTAGTTTGATGGAGCTCGGTCGGAACCCGTTCTTCACTTTCACGAAGTTCATTGAGAATACCGCCTCTTTCTTTCACCCAGTCCGCATAATCATGGCCCTCTTCCCAATCATCACGTGGAGCATGACTGAATTTCCAATATCGGAAACCGTCATCAATTCTAGGCTCTGTTCGTTTGCCTGAGCTTTGGAGATGGAACTTTCCGATCATCCCACAGTCATATCCAGCATTTGCAATAAGCTTGCTTACAACGGGTGGCCAGTTTGGAAAACTTTCGTTTCCATTTCGTGTATTGTGAACCCGGCTCGGGTAAAGTCCGCTCATGAAGCTTGCCCGACTGGGTGTACATATAGGACTCTGGCAATAGGTATGCGTTAAAGCAGTTCCATGGTGCACCAACTGATCAATCACTGGAGTTTTGACAAAGGAATTTCCCAATGCCCCGATCGTATCAAATCGTTGCTGATCAGTGCAGTACCATAAAATATTCGGTTGTTTTTTCATTTCAGGAAGGAGAATGATTGGTATTAGTTTCCTTTGATTTTCTTTTCCAGATAATAAGTGCGATTGCCGTGATTAAAAGACATAGCGAAATGGGTCGTGTAAGCAACGGTAGATAACTTCCACCACTTGCCATGATTCCAGCACACAGATTTTCCTCGGCAATCGGAGCTAGAACAAAACCGATTACGAAAGCGGCCAGTGGCAATTTGGCTTTTTCCATTCGCCATCCGATAATGCCAAAAAGCAACATCACCGATACATCGAACCACATTCCGTTCAATGCATAAGCTCCCCAGATACAACATCCTGTAACCAGAGGGAAGAGAATCTTTTTAGGAATGGAGGAGAGTTTCGAAATCCACTTAGCACAGCTAATCATGATCATAAACATCATCAGATTTGATACCAATACAGTTCCAATGATCGCGTGAACCGCTTCAGGGTTTTGCCTAAAGAGGAGGGGGCCAGGTTGAAGTCCATGAACAATTAACGCTCCGAGTAAGACGGCCCCGATAACGCTGCCCGGTATCCCAAGTGAAATCAATGGAATTAACGCACCGCCAACCGTTGCATTGTTGGCCGCCTCAGAGGCAATGATTCCCTCCTCGCTCCCATTTCCAAATTTATCGGGCTTTTTTGATGCTCTCTTTGCTGCCATGTAGGCGGCAAGAGATCCGATGTTAGCACCTATGCCGGGAAGGATGCCAATAAAGGTACCAATTGCGGATGATCGGATAAGATTGGAAAGATTTGAAATCCAAACAGAGAGAGCAATCCAAGCGGAATCATTTCCTGATACCTGTTCAACCTTCCCATCCTTTGAGGTAAGATCCTGAAGGATTTTCCCGATTGCAAACATTCCGATGAGCACTGGGATTAACCGGAAGCCTTCGTTCATAAATGTAAAACCAAAAGTCCAGCGGAGTTCACCAGATGCCGGGTGCATTCCAGGCATGGCCACAAGCACTCCCAAACTACCGGCCAAAAGACCGCGTGCTCGAGTTGAGTCCCCAACACCAGCAAGCATAGCCAGTGCAAGGATTACCATCGAAAAAAGTTCGAAGGGACCAAGCTTGGTAGATAGATCAGCCATCGGTTCTGCAAGTTGCCAAAGGGCAAGCCAAGATATTAAACCCCCAATTAATGAGGCTCCGACACCCAGGCCCAGTGCCCGACCCGGCTTCCCCGAAGTCGCCATAGGGAATCCGTCAAGGGTTGTCATGATCGCCGCCGGTGTGCCTGGCATACGGAGTAGGGTGGCGCTGATAAGCCCACCGCTCACTGCACCCACATACATAGCCACGAGTAATACCAGTCCATTGACCGGTTCCATTGAAAAGGTTAAAGGTAGCGACAGGGCAATGAGCATAGTACCGGTCAAACCTGGGATTGCGCCGACAGTGATACCCAAGGCTGTTCCCAGAAGAACGAGACCAAGAATACTGGGTGAGGCAAAAAGATCGATCATACCGTTTTGTTTTCCCGGTAAGCAAAGAACACACAGACTCCAGCAACTATTAGAACAATCCATTCCAATGGAGGCATTGGAGTGGGCTTTTCAAGCGTTATTCCCTGCAGCCTCTTACTTCTTTGCTTGATCGCGTGGATTAAGTCTTCTCCTACATAAACAATGGGTTCCATGTGAAGATTTTTAAACTGGTCTTTTATTTCATCGGTTACCATAGCCCGTTTGAGCAGGTTTTGAAGATATGAAATCTTATCTTTTGAGGTTCCTTTGGGTGCCCACCAAAATTGAATCAAGCTGTGTGTCGCCTCAATATTCTCTTCTTTTGCAGTTGGTAGATTCGGAAAGGATGGCTCTCGCTCTTCACCGAGAGACGCAAGTGCTTTGATACCCGCATCTTTGAATTGTTGATATTCAGCTACAGAAAAACCCGTAAGGTCGATATGCCCCCCTTTTAATTGAGCCAGTCGTTTCGCTCCTCCCCCAGTTTGAGTGAAGCGAAATTTTGCACCTGGTTTACCCTTTTGGAGAAAGAGGGCAGAATAATGGTTGGGGGCCCCTAAGTTTGTTCCATAGACCAATTGATAGGGTCTTTGGTTCGCTTCTTGCATCAATTCGGAGAGGGATGAATAAGGGGAGTCTTCCTCCACTGCAACCACTACGCCGCTCCTTCCAGTTGCGGCGATTGGTTCAAAGTCAGCAGGTCCCCAGTCGGCATTTCCATAGTGTTGAGCTGTATAGATTCCATCATGAAGACATAGAATGGTGTGACCATCCGCTTCGGCGTCTCGAGCTGTTCTGCTTCCAATGGTGCCACCGGCTCCGGCAATATTTTTAATGACAAGGGGTTGGGAGCAAAGGTTATTTTTACGAATTGCATTTTGGAAAATCCGTACAAACACATCACTCCCCCCGCCTGCAGAAAAGGGTACTATAACTGTAATGGGTTTAGATGGAAAGTCTCCGTGGAGTTTGCTTAGAAAAACCAAATGTGTGAAAATCAATTTCGCCAAAGGAGCGAATAATCTTCGTCTTAGTTTCGGAAAATGCATCAATGTTGATCTTAGCTTGGAGTCTTGGTTTTGAAAAGCTTCAACCTAAGATGTAACTTCACATCGAATTATTACGGTTGGGTTCTTATAATAAATTTAAGGTTTAACATATATTTATGTCGAAATTTTCTCTCCAAAACTTTATTTGTCATAAATTTAAAGTTCGAGTCATTAGATAGTTATGAATTTAAATCGTAGAAGAATGATACAGGGTTTGACAACCGGTTTCGGTGCAGCCCTTACAGGTGGCTTTATGCCGAGCGAGGCTTTCGGTTCGATCAGCAAGCCTTCTTCGATGAAAAGAATCATTTTCTTTCTTCAAAATCAGGGATTTGAGCCAGGTACCTGTATACCTGATGGGATGAAAAATAGTGGCTCCTTGGCCAAAGCTAAACTTCCTGAACCCATTGAAGCCCTGGAACCCTTTAAAGAGCGTTTGCATATCATTAACGGACTTCACGGAAAACACACCAGCCCAAGCCATAGTCCATTTTTCGGCGCCCTCGGTGGATACAGAGGAAGTGATGGCGTCCCACCTGGTGGACCCACCATTGATTATGAATTAAGTAAGGTACTACCACAGACCTTGCTTCCTCACTTATGTATTGGAATGGATTCCATTGAGAATATGCGTGCCAAACCGACTGTGGCCAATCTTTCTGCGAGTGGAGCGGGGCAGCCCATTTTCATGCATTCAAATCCGAATCATCTCTATCAGCTTTTATATGGCGGGATTTCGGACGGGGACATTCGTGACCAACACGAAGCGAGGTCTTCCATGCTCGAGAGGATAGAGAAGATGTCATCCCTTGAAGGAAAAGAACTCCCTTCAGGTGATAAAAACCGTTACGGTCAATATGTTCGTGGCTTTGAGCATATGAATGGTTTGCGTGACCGTTTGGCGAAGGTGTCCGGTCATTTAAAAAAATTCGCACCTGAGGTGGATGAAAGATACACCAACCCAGAATTCGAAACCGATTGGCACGATACCATTTTGGATCTTGGTATTTCTGCACTTAAATCTGGCACCACTAATACCTTAACTATTGGTTCAGGTCGTGGAGAAATTTTTGGTGCATGGAAAGGCTTGGGCGTCGAAAAGCAGGGACACGACCTTGGCCACATGAAACAAAAGGATAATCCTATTTGGATAAAGATCCGACAGTACAACTGCCGGATGCTGGTTAAGTTGATGGAACAACTCGAAAGCGTTCCGGAAGGCAATGGTTCGATGATGGATAACACATTGATCGTTTACACAAGTAATAATGCCGATAAACAGCACACAAGTGGTGCGAATTGGCCAGTTATGTTGCTTGGTAACTGCGACGGTGCTTTCAAAACAGGATGTTTTACCCAGTTGGACGGCAAGCGTCCCATAAATGCGCTCTATAACTCTTTGTTGCGGGTCAACGGAGTTGCTGCTGACAGGTTCAACATGAGTGATGCCATGGCCAAGAAGTACGACTCCGGTACCGGGCCATTAAAAGAAATCCTTACCTAGTCGTGTTTAGGAAATTCGCTCAGGCAGCGGCTGTCCTTGGTGTATTATTTACCTCTTATGGTAAGAATTATATTCCTGGTTCAACCATAACAGGTAATTTTGAAGATGTGGCAGAAGGGTTTCTCGAAGCTCATTGTGTTGATTGCCACGATGATGAAACCAGTGAGGCAGATTTAAATCTTTTGGATCTTGGGCCTGTGGATCAGATCAATGCAGCGGTTTGGAAATCGGTTTGGGCACAGGTGACAATGGGTGAAATGCCTCCAAAGAACAAGAAGCGACCCGATGAGATTCGTCGCCTTATGTTTTCTGATTGGATTGTTCAACAATTACAGAATGAAATGAAGGATAAAGGAGGATTCAAGGCTTATTTGGATCCAAAGAAGGCTAACTATTTAGACCATGATCTGTTGTTTGGGGATTTGCCGGAGGGAATAAAGCTGAAACCCACTTCTTCACCAGCCCGTATCTGGCGGGTAACTCCGCAGGAACATATTACCCGATTAAATGAACTAATTAATACTGAGCCAGCCTTTGACTCTGCGAAGCCCGGCTTGCGTACCCGAGGAGATTTTGTTCCTACCAATCATGGAGGAGAGCTGAAGTTATATTTTGGTACTGATCGAATTATCCGCTGGGAGGGTGGAACCGTTGCCTATCAGACTGCGGTAAAAAGCATTCCTGTTGTTCTTTCATCAAACCGTAAACACGGGTTTGAAAATTATGCGGATTTTTATTCCGTGAATAGTTCTGAAGCTACTCAGATCCTTGCCAAAGCAGAAGATATTTTAAAATACATGGCTTATGGACCCATGAGCCTGGTTGAGTTTCCCGAGCAAATTACGGACAACCCTAAAACTTATGATGCAATGAAACCAAAGGATGACCTTCGTGGCTTACCTTCTGCGATCGTTTACAGCACTAAGGTAGTTCGACCAATTACTCCTGTTTATGATTTGATGAGACTGGAAAAGTTTACGGAGGATTCAATACGCAAAACCATTATGTTTCTTTTTGAAGAACTTACCTTCCGTCCTCCATCGGAAAAAGAGGTTTCGGAATACCTGCAAATCGTCCAGGAATCGATTAAAAAGATTGGTCGGGAAGACGGTGCTTTCATGGGTCTGTCCGCAATCTTTTTGGACCGGGATGCTTTGTTTCGTACTGAACTCGCGAAGCAGGGAAAAGCCGATAAGTATGGTCGGATTATGTTGCAGGATTGGGAGCTTGGATTGGCGGTAAACCATTCCCTAAGTTATATTTCTCCTGATGAAATCTTAAGAAAGGCAATCACCAACGGAAAAATGAGAACAAGGGAAGATGTGGCTCGTGAAATTTCCCGCATGCTTGAAGATGATTCCTTTCGTAAACCAAGGGTCCTGCGTTTCTTTCGGGATTTCTTTGACCATGATTTAGGCGGTTATATTTGTAAGGATGAAAAAGCATTGGCTTCTACGGGCGTTACCGCTAATGGTGCATCTCATTTTCGGGCTATGTTTGAAGCTGCTGCAAGTACGGATCGTTTGATTGAGCTTATTCTTGAGGAAGATAAGGATGTATTGAAACAGCTCCTAACCACCCAGAAAATTGTCATTTCAGGAAAGGATCGGACTTACTTCAATCGGAGGCTCACAAAAGAAGAGAGAGCAACTGCCCAACAGGAAAAAGCTAAGGCTGAAGAATTAGCTACTTTTGAAATTGCAGAAGAAAGAAAAATACTGACCAAGGAAGTTAATGCATTGGAAGATCAGGTAAAAGAGAACCAGAGTGATAAATCGCTCAAAAAAACACTGTCTGCCAAGCAAAAGGAACTGAAAGCCTTGATAAAGAAAATGACCGACACCAAGAGAAAGGCTGGTAGTAAATTTAATACAAACCTTGAAATCGCTAATTTGAAGGGGGATCGAATCTATGCCCGGGTTAGCCGTCGTTCCTTTGGAAACGGATCAATGACACCCGAGCGTACCCTTGCCACTGCACCAGAGGGACAAAGGCTTGGCATTCTTACACAACCCAGTTGGCTGGTTTCTCATTCAGATGCGATGGATAATCATGCAATTCATCGCGGTATTTGGGTAAGAGAGCGCTTGTTGGGCGGAGGAATTCCAGATGTACCGATCACGGTCGATGCTCAATTACCGGATGAACCAAATGTTTCCTTGCGGGAGCGAATGCGCGTCACGCGGGAGAAGTATTGCTGGAGTTGCCACGAGAAAATGGATCCACTTGGACTTCCTTTTGAAATGTATAACCATGCTGGCTTATATCGAACGACTGAGTTTGGAAAACTCGTTAATACAAGTGGAGAAATTGTGGACTCAGGAGATCCTTCCCTCGATGGTCCAGTAAACAATGCCTTAGAGATGATCGAAAAACTGGCCACCAGTGAAAGAGTGGAGCAGGTTTTTGTGCGTCATGCCTTCCGCTTTTGGATGGGACGCAATGAAACTCTTCACGACAGACCCGTTCTCTTGGCCGCTCACAAAGCTTATCGCGAAAGTGGTGGTAGTATGAAAGCCCT
>ERZ807291.5983-NODE-5983-length-14914-cov-106.565381_pt1 | contig 14914 bp, 13 predicted proteins | sample MGYA00521257_ERZ807291 | MGnify/ENA primary metagenome ERZ807291 (study PRJEB31413, sample SAMN03169783) | marine metagenome | biome: Marine; feature: Water; material: Subsurface seawater | place: North Sea | collected 2011-04-28 | depth 1 m m ...
ACGGCTCTTATCCTTTTAACGGCGAGATGGCTGGCGTCAAGTTATTCAACACCGCCCTAACCGCCGCACAAGTGGCCGACCTATACAACAACCCAGAAAAGATAGTCCCTACGGGAGTGTCTGATTCTGCATTGAAGTTATGGCTACCAATGCAAGAAGGCGCGGGAAATACGGCGTACGATGGGAGCGGAAACGGAAACCACGGAACCATTAGCGGCGCAACGTACGTGCACGGAATCGGCGCACCCGTAAGCCAAACGGCGGTTATTGATTGGAATAAGAACAAAAATTCTATAACCCATAGCACCGACTTTAGCGCGGCGGCTGGGTGGCTTTCTTTAACAAGCGGCGGAGGCACGGCGGCAGTAACAAACGGGTATGCTGAATCACCATACGGCGGGCAAACGGCGGCAAGGTTACAAGCAACTAAAGGCACTGGTTATGGCGTTATAAGTTTCACTCCAGCGGTAAGCACATCGGGAACGTATGTGAGTTCAGTTTGGGCAAAATCAAACACGGGTAGCACTCAAAGTGTATCTATGTATTCGCGAAATTCTACAACGGGAAAACAAGATATAACAACGGAATGGACGCGGTTTGAATTTACTGGAAGTGGTTCGTCCAATTATTTCAACATTGGTAGTTTAGGTACGGCTGACGCAAGTATTGATGTTTTGCTTTGGGGCGCACAAATGGTTTTAGACGCTACCGAAGTAGGGGCTTACGTTCCTACTTACGACAGCGCCCAAACCTCACCCGTATTACTCCCGCAAGGCTTAACAACGGGCCGCGATATCACGGGCGTGAATCTATTTGAAAACGTGCGGAAACAAGGCGCGCTAAATCTTGACGGCAATAGCTGGGCAGAGGTGCACGATAATGAGAGTTTGGATGTAACGACTGGCGTAAGTTTGGAATGTTGGTTTTATAAAGATGAACAAACTACACAAAGCGGTCTATTAGCAAAATGGGGTTCAACCACGGGCATAGATAGATGTTATATGTTAATGATTGGTGCGGATAGTAAAATAAGATTTTACACAAATTCTGACGCTGGAATTGATACAAGCGTATTGGCTGATGGATGGAATCATATTGTTGGTACATACGACAAAACTACACCAATTAGAAAGTTATATATAAACGCCGTTGAAAAAGATAGCGATGCCTTTTCTGCTGATTTAGTAGTGAGCGAAAAGCCCGTTGAAATTGGTAGGTATAATTATAGTACACAATATCAATTGCCAAACGCCATCGCCCAACCGCGCATCTATAACCGTGCATTGACCGCTTCTGAGGTCCTTAATAACTACAACACTACAAAAGACTTATACATATAACAATGAAAGGAAACATTTACATCTCAGTACCCGCAGCGGATAAAGCACAACAGCTTCCTGCTAGCCTAGACAGATACGATTGGGAAGAGTTCACCTACAATGAAGAAGGTGAGGTAACCTCTATGACTACCATCCACCCTACGTGGGAGCAGTACGGTGAGAAGTACAAGCACCTCTTTGGTGCTCCTGTAACTGTTACTGTTAGTGAAGTAGATTACATTGTCTACGAGATGGAAGCATCGTGGTTACAATCAGAGGTTAGTGCATTGATCGCTTTAGGGAACGGTTTAACTACCCCAAGCTACACGCTGATGACCAACCCGGAAGCTAGAGAGTTTATTCAAGCAAACACTACTGAACAGCTATGAGTCTAGTAAGTTTATATGATGCGGCAAGCCTTTGGATGACACCGTCTGGTGCTGAAGATGGTAAGCTGTTTAGCGAGCTTCCTACGGATGGGAGCGGGGACTTCACCTTTTCAAGAGGTTCAAACCTTGCGGCTACTCGTGTAGGCCCCACGGGATTGATTGAGAAAGGGCGGGAGAATCTTTTGTTGCAGAGTAACAACTTTAATACGACTTGGATAACATCAAGCGTAAGTGTAACGAGTGGACAAAGCGGATATGATGGAACTAACGACGCGTGGCTTTTAACAAAGACTGCCGCAAGTGGTAGACTATATCAAAATCTTTCTGCAAGTGGTGTTTTAACTTTTAGCGTTTATATGAAAGCAAACGCCTCTACTTGGGGATTGATTCAAGTAGATGGCAGCCCTAACGATGCTTATGTGTATGTAGATTTGCAAAACGGAACAACTGGCGCTACCTCATCGGTAAACATCGTTGAAGGTATTGAAGATGTTGGCAATGGTTGGTATCGTGTTTCAATAAGCATTAATGATACTGCAACTCGTGTAAGGGTTTACCCTGCTGAAACTAATAGTGCGTCAGCAACAAGTGGTTCTATCTACATCCAAGACGCCCAATTGGAACTGGGCTTGGCCGCTACGGATTACATTGAATCGGGAGCGACAACAGGAAAGGCGGGATTGTTAGAGGACGAACCCCGTTTAGATTATTCTGGGGGTGCGACTTGCCCGAGTCTTTTGCTTGAACCGAGTAGGACGCAACTGATAAGGCAGTCGGAATACTTTAATGATGCAACTTGGACAAAAGTCGGTTCAAGTGTAACTCCAAATGCCACAACATCGCCTGACGGAACTATAAATGCAGGTAAATTAGTTGAGGATACGAGTACAGGAGGGCATCAAATACAATCAATAACTTCAGCATCTAACTCTACAATTTACACTACATCTGTATTCGTAAAATACGCAGGTAGGGAATGGATAAGATTTACAGACGCACAATCTTCTAATAGAATACATTTTAATACACTAACAGGTGTGTTTGGTACAATTTCAGGAACTGTAATTGATTATAATAAAACTGCTTTAGAAAATGGATGGTATAAATTAAGTTTTACTACAACATCAGTCGCCGCAGCATATACACCAAGAATCGCATTATCAGAAGCAGATAATGATGTTGTTTATACAGGAGACGGCACAAGCGGTATTTACATATGGGGAGCACAATTAGAAGCGGGCTCCTACCCAACAAGCTACATCCCGAACCATTCGGGCGGGAGCGTTACGAGGGGGGCGGATTTGGCTACTGGAGCGGGAACATCATCAACATTCAATGATTCGGAGGGTGTTTTGTTTATAGACTTAAAAACAACTAAAAATGCCTCACCCGCTCAAATCACCTTGAATGATGGCACTTATAGCAATAGGATAATATTTGAAGTTCGCCCCGATGCCGCATTTATTAAAGCATTTGTAAATTCGGAGGGTTCAAATGCGTACGAAACGAGCGTTTCTTCCGCACCAAACACAAACTACAAAGTGGCTATAAAATATAGCGCGAACGATATCGCATTTTTTGTAAACGGAGTAAAAGAGGCATTTACTACAACCACAACGGCAATGCCTACGGGATTGGCTGATTTGAGTTATACGGGAAAAGAAAACGATGGCGCTTTGAGGTTTACTGGCAATGTAAAGCAAACGCTCGTATTTAATGAAGCCCTATCCGATGCAGAGTGTATCAAACTCACAACGCTTTAACCAGCTTACATTATTGGTAATTAGCGTGATAATAAACAAATAACAATCTAATCAAATAAAATGAAGAAAATTAGCAAGAAAGAGCTAAAAGAGCTTAACGATTATGTTAAAGCGATTAATGAAGCTCAAACAACAATTGGGGCATTGGAAATGCAAAAGCAAAAAGCTGTACGTGAAGCAGAAATGCTTATTGATGGACTTAAGGCCGTGCGCAAAGCTTTAGAAGAAAAACACGGTGACATTACTGTTAACCTAACTACTGGAGAGATTACCGATGCAGATAATTCGGAAGATTAGCGTAGGTAAGGACTATAAAAATGATGCCATGCACTATTCTGTTGGACAGGAAGTGTATGGCGGCCATACTATAGTCAACATTATAGAGGAGGAAGACAAGTACTCTATCTATATTCAAAAGGGTGACAATGTAATGCCGTGGAAAGACTTTAACAAGAACATGGCAGTATCTGTAGAATACGATCTTAATTGGTGATGCAAAGCATATTTAACTTTATCGTGCGGCCAAAGCACGGTAGGTCAACATCAGAAAAAGACCTCGGCGGTAAAAAATTACTGTTGAATACAGAAGTACAGAACCACAATTACACTAGCCGGTTAGGTGTTGTGACAAACACACCGCTAGCTTTTGACTCTGAGATAAAACCGGGTGATGAGGTAATACTTCATCATAACGTGTTCAGACGCTTTCGCGACATCAGAGGGAAAGAAAAGAACAGCAAAGCATATTACAAGGAAGACGCATTCTTTGTACAACCAGACCAGATTTACGCTTACAAAAGAAACACGGAGTGGCAAGCATTAGACGGCTACTGTTTCATTAAGCCTATAAAAGCGAAGGAAACGTTTGATATGCATAAGGAGCAACCCTCAATAGGTATTATCAAATATGCTAGCGATAGTTTTGAAACTGGCGCACTTGTAGGGTTTAAGCCTGGTATGGAATACGAATTTAATATAGAGGGACAACGATTGTATCGTGTGCCTACCAATCAAATTACAATTAAATATGAGTACCAAGGAGACGAAGAAGAATATAATCCAAGCAGCACGCAAGGCTGTTGAGGAACTCATTAAGGTAGCAGAAGAAAAAATCATTACAAACACAGAAGACGATGTCTCTGCTGACAGGTTAAAAAACGCTGCTGCAACTAAGAAGCTTGCAATATTTGATGCTTTTGAGATTTTAAATCGCATCGACGAAGAAGAAAGAATACTAGAGAACAGACCCAAAGAAGATGCCAAAGAAGCATTCAAAGGGTTTGCTGAAAGACGTTCTAAGTAATGTACCAGCAAGATTTAGTAAAGACCGTAGAACCAGTTAAGCTTACCACAATACATCGGTACAATAAAGGTAAGAAGTGGAAGTACGGTTATAATAAAGAACAAGACCTTGTTGTTATAAGCAAGACAGGGGAGATTGGTGAAATCATTGAGATACAGGGTTTAGTTATAGCGCTGCCTCCAGAACCTAAGGGTTTAAAAAAAGGCGTAAACAGATGGGCTGTTCAGGAGTACCCTAAGGAGCTTAAAAATATTAAGAGTATATTTGATTGGCAATCTTATCCAGATGAATTTAAAGGTAAATGGGAAGCTTATATTGACGAAGAATTCAATAGGCGTGATAACGGTTATTGGTTTTATAACAAAGGCAAGCCTACTTATATTACTGGCACTCACTACATGTACCTGCAGTGGAGTAAGATTGATGTCGGTAACCCAGATTACCGCGAAGCCAATAGACTCTTCTTTATATTTTGGGAAGCCTGCAAAGCTGATACAAGGAGTTACGGAATGTGCTACCTTAAAAACAGACGGAGTGGATTCTCATTTATGGCATCAGGAGAAACTGTCAACATGGCAACCATCTCAAGTGATGCACGATTCGGTATCCTATCAAAATCCGGTAGTGATGCCAAAAAGATGTTTACCGACAAAGTCGTACCCATATCCCTTAACTACCCGTTTTTCTTCAAGCCTATTCAAGATGGTATGGATAGACCGAAGACTGAACTGGCATATAGGGTTCCTGCTTCTAAGCTAACACGTAAAAGCATACAAGCACAGGAAACCAAGATACAGTTAGAGGGTTTAGATACTACGATTGACTGGAAGAACACTGGTGATAACTCTTACGATGGCGAAAAGCTTAGGCTGCTTGTGCACGATGAGAGTGGTAAGTGGGAAAGGCCAGATAACATATTAAACAACTGGCGTGTAACAAAAACGTGTTTGCGTCTTGGCGCTCGTATTATCGGGAAGTGTTTAATGGGTAGTACATCGAATGCTTTAGATAAAGGTGGTAACAACTTTAAAAAGCTTTATTTAGATTCGGACGTAACTAAAAGAAACAACAATGGTCAAACAAGATCGGGATTATACGCACTCTTTATACCAATGGAGTGGAACTATGAAGGATTTATTGATGAGTACGGGCAGCCGGTATTTAATACACCTCAAGAAGAAGTATTAGGGCCACACGGCGACCCAATTGAAGTTGGGGTTATAGATTACTGGGAGAACGAAGTTGAAGGTCTTAAAGGAGACCAGGATGCTTTAAACGAATACTATCGCCAGTTCCCTCGTACTACAGACCATGCTTTTCGTGATGAAAGCAAGAATAGTATTTTTAACTTAGCGAAAATCTACGAACAGATTGATTATAACGCCGACTTGCGTAATACTAATACTATAACCACTGGTAATTTTCAGTGGGAGAACGGTGTTAAGGACACAAAGGTGGTATTTATACCTAGTCCGCAAGGCAGGTTTAAAGTCTCTTGGGTACCAGGGGCCGATCTTCAAAACAGGCAGATTATAAAGAATAACACACGCTATCCGGGTAACGAGCACGTTGGTGCATTTGGCTGTGATAGTTACGATATTTCAGGCACGACTGACGGCAGAGGCTCTAAAGGCGCATTGCACGGACTAACAAAGTTCAGCATGGAGAATGCACCACCTAGCACGTTCTTTCTAGAATACATAGCTAGGCCTCAGACAGCGGAGATATTTTTCGAAGACGTACTAATGGCGTGCGTCTTTTACGGAATGCCATTACTTGCTGAGAATAACAAACCTAGGTTACTGTACCATTTTAAGCGCAGGGGCTACAGAGGTTATTCGATGAACCGACCTGACAGATTATGGAACAAGCTTTCCGTAACTGAAAAAGAGATAGGTGGAATACCGAACTCTAGCCAAGACATAAAGCAAGCACACGCTGCTGCAATTGAAATGTATATTAACGAACACGTTGGTATGCTTAGTGAAGGCGAGTACGGCGCAATGTATTTTAACGATACACTTAATGACTGGTCTAAGTTTGATATAAACAATCGTACAAAGCACGATGCTTCTATCAGCTCAGGTCTCGCAATTATGGCATGTCATAAAGATTTATACAGGCCGGTAGGAGAGCAACAGAAAACAAAATTAAACCTTAAGGTGGCTAGGTACAGCCAAGACGGTTTTACTTCAAAAATAATAAAATAACAATATGGCTAACTCAGCTGCAAGTAACTTTTTCCCAAGCCAAGTGGCTAGCGACCAAGAAAAGATGTCGCCTGCTTATGGCCTGCAGGTAGGTCGAGCTATTCAGAACGAGTGGTTTGATGGCAACCAAGGGAGCGTAAGATTCAGAAGCAATCAAGACAGCTTTCACAGTTTACGATTATACGCACGCGGTGAACAGCCTATACAGAAATATAAAGACGAGCTATCCATAAATGGTGATTTATCTTATCTCAACCTCGATTGGAAGCCAGTCCCAATACTTTCTAAATTTGTTGATATCGTTGTTAACGGTATTGCAGATCGGTCTTTTGATATCAAGGCATACTCTCAAGATCCGTACGGTGTTGAAAAGCGCACAAAGTACATGGACTCTATTATTAGAGACATGCAAACTAAAGAGCTCAACGACTATGCAGCTGAAGCATTTGGTATTAACTTATACGAAAACGATCCTGCGGCATTGCCGGAATCTAAAGAAGAGCTTGAGTTACATATGCAGCTCAGCTACAAGCAAGGTATTGAAATTGCTGAAGAGGTTGCGATAAACACATTACTAGATGGCAACAAGTACGACTTAATTAAAAGACGTGTATACCACGATTTAACAACCATTGGTATAGGCGCTGTTAAAAACACTTTCTCTGAATCAGAAGGTGTTTTAGTTGATTATGTTGACCCGGCTAACCTAGTGTATTCGTACACGGAATCACCATACTTTGAAGACATTTATTATGTTGGTGAAGTAAAGACCATACCGATTAGTGAGCTTAAGAAGCAGTATCCTTCGCTAACGCAAGAAGATTTAGACGAAATTAAAGGTAGTGGATCACAAAACCTAACGGGTAGCTGGAATAGAAGCGAGATTAACGACAATTACTACGATTCAAACACCGTTCAAATACTGTACTTCAATTACAAGACGTACATGAATGAAGTGTACAAGATTAAAGAAACAGCTACAGGTGCTGAGAAAGTAATACTACGTGACGACCAGTTTAACCCGCCAGCTGATGCTGAAGGTTTTGCTAAAGCATCACGCTCACTAGAAGTACTTTATGAAGGTGCAATAGTATTGGGTACAAGCATACTGCTTGAATGGGGTATTGCAGAGAACATGATGCGCCCCAAGAGCGATTACAATAAAGTAAAAATGAATTACAGTATTGTAGCGCCTAGAATGTATAAAGGCCGTATCGAGTCTATTGTAAGCCGTTGTACTGGCTTTGCTGATATGGTTCAGCTTACACACTTAAAGATGCAGCAAGTATTATCTAAGATGATGCCTGATGGTGTTTATATGGATGCTGATGGTCTTGCTGAAATTGATTTAGGTAACGGTACAAACTACAACCCGCAAGAAGCATTAAACATGTTCTTCCAAACGGGTTCTGTTATTGGTAGGTCATTTACACAAGAGGGTGATATGAACCCTGGTAAAGTGCCTATTCAGCCGTTACAGACGGGTGCAGGCGGTCAGAAGCTACAAACTTTAATACAGACGTATAACTATTACTTGCAGATGATTCGTGACGTTACGGGTCTTAATGAAGCTCGTGACGGTTCATCACCTGATGCAAGAGCATTGGTTGGCGTACAGAAACTTGCGGCGGCAAATTCAAACACAGCTACACGCCACATACTGGATGCTGGGTTGTTCTTAACAGCCGACGTAGCAGAAGGATTGTCACTTAGAATATCTGATATACTAGAGTACAGCCCGTCGCGTGATGCGTTTATACAAAAGATTGGTGGATTCAATGTAGCTACGTTAAGCGAGCTTACTGAATTGCACCTTTACGACTTTGGTATTATGCTAGAGTTGTCGCCAGACGACGAAGAGAAAGGAATGTTAGAAAACAATATTCAAACAGCACTGTCCGCGGGGTTGATTGACCTTGAGGATGCTATTGATATTCGTGAGGTTAAAAACCTTAAGTTAGCTAACCAGTTGTTGAAGCTGCGCCGCAGGAAGAAGCTTGAGCGTGACCAACAAATGCAGCAAGAAAACATACAAGCACAGGCGCAAGCAAACGCACAGGCACAACAAGTTGCAGCACAGGCTGAAGTGCAGAAAGACCAAGCGCTGTTCCAAACAAAAGCACAGCTTGAACAAATGAAAGCGCAGCTTGAGCAACAGAAAATGCAAAGTGAAGTTGAAGCTAAGAAAGAGCTTATGGCCTTGGAGTTCCAATACAACATGCAGCTTAAAGGGGTTGAGGTTGAAGGCCAGAAATCAAAAGAGCAGCAGAAAGAAGACCGCAAGGACGAAAGAACAAAATTACAAGCAACTCAGCAAAGCGAGTTGATCGATCAAAGAAAAAATGACTCACCACCTAAAAACTTCGAATCCTCTGGAAACGATATACTTGGGAGTGGGTTCGGCTTAGGTACCTTTGAACCTAGGTAATTATAGTAATAACAATTTTATAATATCTTATCATGAGTGAAGAAACTAACCCGATAGCATCCGTCGATGATGATGGAACTATCAAACTAGACTTACGACAAAATGCCGTTCAAGAGCAAAGCACAGATGAGGTTCCTGTACGCGACGAACCCGCAGTTAGCGAAGAAGTACCAGCAGAAAACCTCGGGCAGCCAGCTGAAGAACCTGCCGGAGAAGAAGCCCCGGTTGAAGAGCCAGTAGAGCAACAACCTGTATTACAGGAAATTACAGAAGAAGAGGTTGAAGAAGTAACAGATGAGTTACAAGAAGAGGTTGCGGAAGCAATTGCTGAATCAGCCGTGACAGGTATAGAGCTACCTGAAAACATTCAAAAAGTTGTAGACTTTATGAATGAAACAGGCGGTTCTTTAGAAGACTACGTCCGCCTTAATACAGATTACGCATCGTTAAACGAAGACCAATTGCTTCGCGAGTACTATGAAGCAGTATATACTTCTTACGACAGAGAGGACATCGACTTTTTATTAAGCGATAAGTTTTCTTACGATGAAGAACTTGATGACGAGCGCGAAATACGTTTAAAGAAATTAGAGCGTAAAGAGGCATTAGCAAAAGCAAAAAACCACTTAGACGGTTTAAAGTCTAAGTACTACGATGAAATTAAGATGGGTTCAAAATTGAATCCGGAACAACAAAAAGCGGTTGAGTTTTTTAACCGTTATAATGAAGAGAGTGAAGAAGCTGCGAAAGTTGCTGAACGACAAACCAGTAGGTTTAAACAAGAAAGTGCGAAAGTGTTTAACGAAAAATTCGAAGGTTTCGATTATAACGTTGGAGACAAGAAGTACCGCTTTAAAGTTAACGATACTGGTCAGGTTAAAGAGACTCAGGGTGACATTAACAACTTTATCAAGAAGTTCTTGAATGAAAAGGGGGAAATGAAGGACGCCAAGGGTTATCATAAATCGCTGTTCACAGCTATGAATGCTGATCAAGTTGCACAACACTTCTACGAGCAAGGCAAAGCCGATGCAGTGAAGGATAGTATGGCACGCACAAAGAACGTTAATATGAACCCGAGAGGGGTTCATGAAGAAGTAACGGCATCTAACGGGTGGAAAATACGCGCAGTTGACAGTGGGCAAAGCACTTCTAAGCTTAAGGTTAAGTTTAAGAAATAATAATCCATTTAAAAATAATAAAAAATGGCTTTAGCAAACACTGGTGCTGCACTACAGCATCTTACTCCACGTCCTGTTAAAGGATTGTTTGGGGACAATTACTTGTCTGTGGCTGACATGGACTTTACACAACAATTTCTTCCTGAAGTTTACGAAAAGGAAGTAGAGCGCTACGGAAAGCGTACTGTAGGTGGATTCCTACGTATGGTTGGTGCTGAAATGCCAATGGCATCTGACCGCGTTGTATGGTCAGAACAAGGCCGTTTGCACATCGCATACGATGGCGTTAACTCAAATTCTGGCGGCTCGACCATCACCCTTACAGGTCTTCCAACTGGAACTGACACTTCGCTTATCGGCGTAGGCCAAACTTTGGTTATCTCTAACGGTACTGTTACTGCAAAAGCTCGCGTAGATAGCATGGGAACTTTCACTAGCGGTGCTGGCGATACTTCTACTCAGGTAGTAAATATCAAAGTATACGGTGAAACAAGTGCTGTTCTTCCAACAGCTTTGAGAAACAAGTCTGACGGTTCAATCAACATTTTCGTATTCGGTTCTGAGTATGCAAAAGGATCAGGTGATGTAGGTAACTCATTCGACGCTTCTTTCACAACTTTCGAGAACAAGCCTATCATCTTACGTGATAAGTACAACGTTAACGGTTCTGACGTAGCTCAGATCGGTTGGGTTGAAGTTACTACTGAAGCTGGAACTGGCGGTTACTTATGGTACTTGAAGTCTGAGCACGAAGCTCGTCTACGTTTTGAAGACTACTTGGAAATGAGCATGGTTGAAACTGAAAAAGCAGGTGTAGCGACTATCGCTACAGGTGTTACAGGTTCTGAAGGTATGTTCGAAGCTATCGAGTCTCGTGGTTTGGTTTACAACTCTACTGACTTTGGTGGTGCTAACGGTCTCGCTCAATTTGACGAAATCTTGGCTGAACTTGATAAGCAAGGTGCTATTGAAGAGAACATGTTGTTCTTGGATCGTTCAACTTCTTTAGGTATGGACAACATGCTTGCTGCTCAAAACTCTTACGGGGCTGGTGGTACATCTTACGGTGTATTCAACAACGAAGAAGATATGGCGTTGAACTTAGGATTCTCTGGATTCCGTCGCGGTTCTTACGACTTCTACAAGACTGACTGGAAATACTTGAACGACTCAACTACTCGCGGTTCTATCGGCGATATCGAAGGTGTTCTTGTTCCTGCTGGTACTTCTACTGTATACGATGAGCAATTAGGTACGAACATTTCTCGTCCATTCTTGCACATCCGTTACCGTGCTAACGAAGCTGAAGATCGTCGCATGAAGTCTTGGGTAACTGGTTCAGTTGGTGGTAACTACACTAGCGCAGTTGATGAGATGAATGTACACTTCTTGTCTGAGCGTGCACTTTGTGTACAAGCTGCAAACAACTTCGTATTATTGAAGTAAGTTTATAATATTGTCCTCGGCTTCGGCCGGGGGCATTATTCTTTTATCTATTTAATCTTATTATATTATGGCAACAGCTAAAAAACCCGCAGCTAAGAAAGCTCCGGTTCAAAAAGAAACTACAGTAGAGACACCCCAAGTATCATTTGAAAATACAAAGGTTACTCCTCCACTGCCAAAAAAACCCACCTGGGAATACAAAGACCGCTTATATGAATTAACCGGTCGTAGAAAACCCTTAGTATTCACGCTACCAGCAGTGCATTCGGCTAAAAAGCCTTTGCTTTGGTTTGATGAAGAAAAAGGATACCAGCGTGAAATTAGATATGCAACTAACCAACGTTCTTGTTTTGTAGATGAGCAAGAAGGGCCTGCTACATTAGGTCGCATTGCATTTAGAAACGGTGTGTTGAATGTACCCAAAGAAAACGTGGTACTTCAAAAGCTATTATCGCTTTACCATCCATTTATGGAAAAAGGTGTTATTGAAGAATACAAGCCAGAAGCGGTTGCTGAAAACGAAGTTGGTTGGATTGAATTAGAACTTGACGCAATGAACGCGGCTAAAGCAATGGATGTTGATGAAGCTGAAGCAATCTTGCGCGTAGAATTCGGTTCTAAGGTATCTGAGATGAGTTCTAAGGAACTTAAACGCGATCTCCTTGTGTTTGCCCGTCGTAATCCAGAATTGTTCATAGAACTAGCTAATGACGAAAACGTACACTTGCGTAACATCGGTATTAAAGCGGTCGAGCAAGGATTGATTGCATTATCACAAGACCAAAGAACATTCAGTTACGCTAATACAGGGCGTAAGCTAATGACGGTGCCATTTGACGAGCACCCATACTCAGCACTTGCTGCATACTTCAAAACTGATGAAGGCATGGAAGTACTGAACACTATAGAAAAACGATTATAAAACAACAGTGGGGGTTACTAAGGTAGCCTCCACTTTAATCAAATAAGAATATGAGCGTAAGCGTAGACACTGTTTATCAACGGGTATTAAGTATACTCAATAAAGAACAACGAGGATATGTTACGCCTCAGGAGTTCAACCTATTTGCCAATCAAGCGCAAATGGATTTGTTTGAACAATACTTTTACGACATCAACCAGTTCGGTCGTATGCATGGTAATGACACGGAGTTCTCCGACATGCTTAATATCCTAAACGAAAAAATAAACATCTTTGAAGTTACGGCTGCAATGACTTATGCAAATAATCATTGGTCAGCCCCAAATGATTTGTACCGTATTGGTACATTGATATACGACAACAAAGAGGTAGAGCGTATTAATAAGAATGAATTCTTATACATTAACGCATCTCCTCTTACCAAGCCTTCTAACGTTCGCCCAGTATTTGTGGCGAGCTCAAGTGGCTATAAAGTATACGGTGACGCTGAATTAATTACAGGTGTAACGTGTAACTATATTAAAAGACCTGCTACCGTAGCGTGGGCGGGGCAATTAGTAGACGGAACAAAATTACAGAACTCGGCTGCTTCGGTAGATTTTGAGCTACATCCTTCAGAAGAAACTGAATTGGTAATGAAAATACTAGAGCTCGCGGGTATATCTACGAAAGAGCTTCAAGTGTACCAAATTGCAGCACAGGAAGAAATGCGCAACACTCAACAAGAAAAATCTTAATAAATGGGGCTAATAAATCAAACTAACGAGCTGTACTACGAAGGTGCCGATGGCATTTGGAATAGCGGCGATGAAAACTACGGTGACTACCAGTTCACTAGCCTCGATAATATTATAGGTAACTTTATGATTGCTTATGTTGGTGAAGATAAAATCATCAGCAAGATTAAGCGAACCGATGTAATGTTCCATGCTAAGCGTGCAATTCAAGAGTTTAGCTTCGATACACTGCCGTCAGAAAAAGCACAAGAAATTGAGATAGGACCTGCACTACAAATGATACTACCGCAGGATTACGTTAACTACGTTAAGTTTTCTTACACTGACAATAAAGGTGTTGAAAGGATACTTTACCCTACTCGCAACACAAGCAACCCTACGGCTATTACACAGGATGCAAACTACGAATACACGTTTGATAATACCGGTGAGATTATAGAAGCTGATGAATCAACCACGTGGGAGCGTTTTAAAGCCAGTGGTCGAGGTCAATTAGCAAACAGTTCAGATAATCCAGGGGATTTAACAGACAGCGAATTATTCAACCTATACAGGTTTGGTAGACGCTATGGTCTTAGCCCTGAAGAAGCGCAATCTAACGGGGTATTTTACATCGACAAATTAAAAGGTATAGTGCACTTTAGCTCTCACCTAGCGGATCAGATTGTAACACTTAAGTACATCAGCGATGGTTTGGGTACGGATGCAGAAATGCAAGTACACAAGTTTGCTGAAGAAGCTATCTATAAATACATAGCTCACGCTGTTCTAGCGACAAGAGCTAATACTCCAGAATATCAAATTGCTCGCTTTAAGAAAGAGATGTCCGCGGCGAAGCGCAACGCTAAGCTACGCATGTCTAATCTTAAGATAGCAGAGCTAGCACAAGTAATGAGAAACCAATCCAAGTGGATTAAACACTAATATATGCCTAAGTTAAAACAAAACTTTATTCGCGGTAAAATGAACAAGGACCTCGATGAGCGTCTTGTACCTAAGGGTGAATATCGTGATGGTGAAAATATCCAGGTAAGCACATCTGAGGGTAATGACGTGGGTGCTATTGAAAATATATTAGGTAACACTAAAAAGAATAATAAGCCAGGTGGTGGTACTTGGAACCCTGAGTTTGGTTTATCTAATGCTACTTGTATTGGCGTGGCGCGCGATAGCCAAAACGAAAAGATATACTGGTTCCTTACCAGTAATACTGTTG
>ERZ807291.5989-NODE-5989-length-14903-cov-29.094423_pt1 | contig 14903 bp, 17 predicted proteins | sample MGYA00521257_ERZ807291 | MGnify/ENA primary metagenome ERZ807291 (study PRJEB31413, sample SAMN03169783) | marine metagenome | biome: Marine; feature: Water; material: Subsurface seawater | place: North Sea | collected 2011-04-28 | depth 1 m m ...
CGTACCTTCTGTAACCCAATATAAACATAAATAAATGAAAGTAGTAAAATTAACAATAGATGAGGATAATGAATTTGAGGGGATTGATGCTGTAGCATTAGTTGCTGAACCAGCGATTGAATTAGACTTCCAATATTTTAACTCTCAAAAGTTTGAAACCTATAACGACTATCCTAAGGCAGCAATTGCCGCGGCTAAACAAGGTATTAAGAGAAACGAGGCGATAAAGAATAAATGTGCTACTCAGGTAGGTAAGGTTCGTGCTCAACAAATTGCAAAAGGTGAGAATTTATCCCTTGATACCATTAAGAGAATGAGATCGTTTTTACTACGTCAAAAAGATAACTACGATTTAGCTGTTAAAAGAGGTACATATGATGCTTGTGGTTATATCAGTTATTTACTATGGGGAGGTCCTGCTGCATTACCTTGGGCTACTAAGAAATTAAGAATGGCAGGCGAATTAGAAGATAATACTCAAGATATCATTATGAATGAAATGGGTAGATTTGCTGATGTTAAAGAAATAGAAGGTATACCAGTATTTGTAAACGAAAATCAGGCTAACCAGATGGCTTCAAATATTGGATGTGCAGGTAGTCATAAACACGAAGTTGGAGGTACTACTTACTATATGCCTTGTCAATCACATACTATAGCTACAGATAAACTACTAAAAAAAAAGGAAGAAGCTGAACCATTAGAATTCCATTCAGAAAAACATTTTGATAATTTTACAGAGGAAGAAAAAGAGCAATTACTTAAATCGTTAAAATCCGTTGGTAAAACACAAGAAGATAGTAATGATAGCGGGTGGGTAGAAATCACTGAAGATGAATTTAATAACTCACTATACGCTGAATTTGCTGTAAGACGTAGCGATTCAAATCCAGATGATGGTTCATTACAAGATACTTCACAATTTAAAGTATTATACAAATATAATGGTCCTAAAGATAGTAAAAATAGAACATTCTGTAGACAAGTATTAAACCTTGATTTATTATACAGATTAGAAGACATAAATAAAATGTCATTATTTGGTGCTAATGATGAATTTAGCACATACGATATTTTCACATATAAAGGTTCTTATAACTGTCGTCATAGATGGGAACAGAAATTCTTTAAAAAAGAAGATACAGATAATAAACGCGCAGTAAAAAATCCTATATTAGAGGAAATATTAGGTGGACCTAGGGCACAACAAGCAACTCAAGTATCTCCACCAGCTAGAACTACAACTCAAGTAGCTGATGGTGTACCTGAAGGACAATTTTTATTTAAAGCACAAGCAGATAAATATGAATTAGCAGGTCCATTAATGGTAGCAGATAAATTAATACCTAGATATGATGAAGACGGAAACAAATATATGGTTTTCTTTGATGCAGAAGGTATTAAAAAACTATCATATAAATTGATGACTAACAAATTAATTGATTCAGTTAATATTGAACACGACCCAGATAAAGCTGTTAGTGATTTAACATTAGTAGAATCGTGGTTAGTAACAGATCCAGAAAACGATAAATCTAATTCCTATGGTTATAAATTAACTAAAGGTAGTTGGTTTGGTATCTATAAGGTAAATAGTAAAGAAATTTGGGACAAATATATTAAAACAGGGGCTGTTAAAGGCTTTAGTGTTGAAGGTATATTTGCAGATAAAACAATTATACAATCTAAAGAATACGAATATGCCACTTAGTACACCTAAACCAACAGAAGATAAAGATACATTTTTAAGTAGATGTATTCGAGACACTACAATGCAAAGTGAATTTCCAGATGGCAAACAACGATTCGTAGTATGTTTACAACAATGGGAAAATAATTAATAATATTTATTAAGAACATGAAACGAATGCTTAAATTTAACTTCTTAACATTAATGGTAGGTACTACTACAATGAGTTTTTTATGCTCATATTTTTTTGATATAGCTATGAATAATGCAGAACAATATCTAGCTATTATTGTAGTAATATTTGCCGACGGATTCTTTGGAATGTGGAGAGGTATAAAAGCAGGAGATTTTCAAACAAAATTAGCATTAAAAGTCCCTAAATCACTAGTATTTTGGATAGCTATGCTAACCGTAATTATAATGGTTGAAAAAGGAATAACAGGAATAAGTTGGCTATCAGAAGCAATTCTAATCCCATTCGTAGTATTTCAAATGGTAAGTGTATTAAAAAATGCATCAATGTTAGGTTTAATACCACCAAGTATGTTAACCAATATACTAGCAAAGCTAGATAAACACAAAGATTTTAAATTATAAGTATATTTATTGTTATAGATTTTAATTTCCATTGTTATCTATGTATTTTATTTTTTTATTGTAGAGTTCTTTCTCTAATATAGATTGGCTCCCGTTCTAGGGAGCCATTCTTTGTCTACTTCGTTTTATACTTATTGTATTTTGGTGCTACACCATACTTAGCGATATGTTCTTGTATGTAATGTGTCTCACGTGATTGACGTATTTTAACGTCGTCTTCTGCCTCAAGTACATCATATGATAAATCATCTCTATTTATTTTACCTTTAGCTAATAATTCTGGTATAGGTGATTGCCAATGTTCTGGATTTATACACTTACTAAAATGAGCAGTTACACGTGATTTAATTTTACCTGATTCACCAATATAAATACATTCATCATTTTCATATATTGCATATACACCAGCACCATCTTGTTCTAGATATTGTTCAATAAATTTTGCTTTACGCATTCGATAAGAAGGCATTTGCCAATACTTAACGTGTTCTACTTTTGATTGTTTCTTTTTACATGATTTACATTTGTATCCACCTACATTAAACATTGATAAATAACAGTTTAGACCTGGATTTAATTCAACTTCACAATCAGTACAATGCTTAGGCCATACACCTTTTTCATTAATTTTTACACTCATAATATTATATTTTTTATTGTTCTATTATACGTATTGAATATACAAACTCTCTCAACAGAAGCCTACCGATTTCATGAAGAAAGAGTAAGAATATATGTATCGCTAAGTGTTCCACCAAAGGAACGCAATAACTTATCAATTAATTTTTTTACTATGACAAAAATTGAATTAAAAGAGCTGGTAAAACAACACTTTAATTTAGTAGAGGCAAACGTTGAAAAATTCGACAAGGCGGAACTAGAAGATGGATCGAAAGTATCTAACGAAGAGGCTGGCAAATTTGCTATTGGACAAACTTTATTTATAGAGGATGCTGATGGAAAAATGGTTAAAGCACCTGAGGGAGAACACGTATCTAAATCTGGTATCCAATTTATTCTAGATAAAGATTCTAAAATCACAGGACTTAAATTTCCAGACGAAAAAGGTGAAGGCAGTGCCGACCTAGCAGTAGACGAAGAAATGGAAGAAAAGGATGAAGCAAAAGACGAAGCATTTGATGCTCGTACTGATGCTGAAGAAGAAGGATATCTAGACGGAGAAAAAGACGAAAAAGCTGATATTGAAGGAGAGGGTCTATCTGAGATTAAATTAGAAGACGTTGTTGAACTAATCGGTGAAGTAGTTGAAGCAAAAGTTGAGGAGATGAAAGAAGAAATCAAAGTCAAAATGGCTGTAATCGAAGAAGAAATGAAATCGATGAAAGACAAAATGACTGCTTTCTCATCAGAACCAGCTGCTGAAAAAACTATACCAAACGTGAAATTCGCGAAAGTAGAATCTAACACAAAAGCAGACAAACGCTACAACTTGATGTTGAAGAGAATGTCTCAAAAATAATTAAACAAACAAACAAAACTAAACTATTATGGGATTAAATGTAGCCGCATTAGGCGATTTTAACAACGAAGTAGCAGGTAAGATTGTTCTTCAAACTGTATACAAAGGAAATACTGCAGAGTACGTTTCTATACAAGAAGGAATTAAATATCAAGAACCACTTAACAAAATTGCTGTAGACCCTTACTTTCAAGGTGGAGATGCAGTAACTACACCTAGTGGATCAGCAATATTTTCTCAAAGAAATATTACCGTTACTAAAAGAACCGCTTTCGACCAGTGGAACTTACAAACACTAACTCAGAAATACCTAGGTATATCTGCTTTACCAGAAGGATCTTACGAAGAGACTTTCTCACTATTAAATGACTTAACTACTGAATTAGTAGCTAAAGCTCAACAATCAAATGATGACTTTATTTGGAACGCCGAAGCAGGTGCTGAATTCGCAGGTTCAACTGTAACAGCTGAAGGTGATGGATTTAAAGAATTAATTTCAAGTAATACTGCAGGTGTAAACATCGCAACTGGAGTTTCTGCAACTGCAATTACAGGATCAAGTGCATACGAGCAATTGACAGGAATGATTTCTAGCATTGACGCTAACGTAGCTGATGCTCCAGATTTAACATTCTTCTGTGGTATCTCAGTATTCCAAAGGATCATCAACGGATTAACCGTACAGAACTTATTCCATTTTGACCCAACAACTGTGAAGTCAAGAGGTGGATACTATGAAGTGCCATTACCAGGATATCCTAACGTAGTAATCGTAGGTGGATGGGGATTAAGAAACTCAGAAAGAGTAGTATTAGGACCTGCATCTGATATGTACGTAGGAACTGATTTAGTTTCAGATACATCAAACTACCAATTGTGGTATGATATCAATTCTGATACACTAAAATACAGACTAAGAAACAAATTAGGAACTCAAATTGGACACCCATCATATTACGTGTCTAACGATTTAGACTAAGCTTTAACCGAACATTAACAACAAAAACACTATAAATTATGGCATGTGATATTACATCAGGATTTCAACTAGGTTGTCGAGACAACATGGGAGGATTACGTCAATTATACATTTTAAGCGGTTCAGTTGTTTCAGTTACAGGCGCGGAAAATGGTTTAATAACAGACATCAGTGGATCAGGTACATTCTTCTTATTTGAATTAGCTAAAAACACAGGTGACTTTACAGAAACTATTAACAGTAGTATTGAGAATGGAACAGTTTATTACGAACAAGTAGTAAACGCACCATTCCAAAAACTACAATCGTCAACTCGTAATCAAGTTAAGGTATTGGCTCAAAATCCAGACCTTAAGATTATAGTTCAAACTAATAATGGAACCGAAGACGGCGGAGTAGGACAATTTTTCTACTTAGGCCAAGAAAATGGTATGACATTATCAGGTGGAACTGGACAAACCGGTACAGCTTTTGGAGATCTTAACGGATACACTTTATCATTCATGGGAGACGAACCTTTCCCAGCAAGTGAAGTTAGTGGATCTAACTTAGATGATATACTTACAGGCATTACAACTGCTAACTAGTATACAATAATTACCTAAATAAAGGGGGTGGAGATAACTCTACCCCCTATTTTAGGATTACCTTACAATAAAAACATATTTATTACTGTGATTAGACTAAACTATAGTTCAAGCGGAGAAGAAACAAATGCCTTATGGGTCAATAGGATCGTAAGTGCATCAAAAATCCTATATGGTTTAACTAGTAGTTATGATCAATCTACATGGGAATTAACAGGTAGTGTAATTTCTAATAAAACTCAAGGTGGTGAAGGTTGGATTTTAGTTCAACATAGTAAAGATCTAGTACCAACGGCTTCAGGTCAATGGTTTGTAGATATTTCACCATTAGCAAGCAGTTCTAACCCTGCAATTTGGGATGTTACAGCACTTAGATGGGCTGATAATAATGATCCAATATCAACAATAGAATACAAATGGTATAACTTTCAAAGTTACCTAACTGATTTTGATGCAGGTTTTATTGATACAGAAAGAGTATGGGTATCAGGATCAAATGATCCAGCTATTACAGATTATGTATCCAATAATGAGAATGGAACATTTAACACATATCAAAACTAATGGAAAAATCAAAATTTAATTTCTCGTCAATTAAGAAGGAAAAAATGTCCGTGAATAACGGATTTGATAGAGAATCTAACCCATATAGGGAATCACATCCCGATATGCCTAAGTATATGAAATTTGGAGCTGATAATCAGTATCCAGAATATTTAATTTCATTATACAACCAATCTTCAACTCACGCTTCATGTGTTAACTCAATCGTTCAAGCAATTACAGGTGAAGGATTAATAACAGAAGATGAAGACATACTAAAAGTTGCTAACAGAGAAGGAGAATCATGGAATGATATCTTCGGTAAAGTAGCTTTAGATTATAAATTATTTGGCGGATATGCTTTAGAGATTATTTACTCTAGAGATAGAAGCAAAATTGCAGAAGTCTATCACGTTGACTTTAGTCACGTTCGTGCAATGGAAAAAGACGATAGAAACAAAATACCAGGATTTTATATTTCTTCAGAATGGAAACCCATTTGGAATTATAATATAGAACAAGATGATAAAAAATTACCTCAATTACCAGCATTTAATTTATTTAAACGTAATGAGGAACCAAAACAATTGTTGTACCACAATCCTTACAGACCAGGACAACAATACTATCCACTACCTGATTATGTAGGTGGTTCTAAAGTAATCGACTTAGATCAGGAGGTTGATAACTTTCATATATCAAACATTAAAAATGGTTTAGCACCATCATTAGCAATTACAACTTATACAAATGCAAATGATGAAGAACGAATGGCTATAGAAAACATGTTAAGATTACAGTATGAAGGTACTAGTAATGCAGGAAATATGTTATACATGGATGTTGCAGATCCAACGTTAAAACCAGATATAACTCCTATTCCACAGAATGGGGCGGATGATTATTATACCACGTTAAATGACGTTGTTTCACAGAAAATTTTAACGAGTCATCGTATAACAAGTCCAGCACTTTTAGGAATTAAAGAAAACACAGGATTAGGTAATAATGCTGAAGAATTAGAAACAGCATATAGATTATTCTTAAACACAGTTGTATTACCATTTCAACAAAGTATATTAGCTACGTTTGAAGGTTTATTAGAATTAAATCATGGTGATATAACATTAGGTGTAATACAGAAAAACCCATTATTCGAATATGATGATGCAGAAGAAGCAGAAGTAGTAACATCACAGGAATCAGATATAGAGGATAAAGCAGTATTAGATGATAAAATTGAAGATAGTTCACCTTTAACAGCATAAAAATATGACAACTACATTATTAATAAGCGAGGCTAAAGTAAGAGCATTTAGCGATATAAACGAATCAGTTGATGACTCGTTAATGGTTAATGCCATTAGAGAAGCTCAAGATATAGTTATACAACCAATTATTGGTACTAAACTATACAATGCTTTGATAGAGAAAATCGATACTAACTCAATTAGTGGTTCATATCAAACATTAGTAGATGATTATATTCAACCAGCATTAATTTATGCTTCATTATATAACATTACAGAAAATGTTTATGTTAGAACAAGAAATAATGGTTTATTAACACCTACAGGGGGAGAAAATAGTCAAAACGTTGATAAAACAATGTATGATACTAAACGTCAATCTATAGCTAATAAACAAATGTTTTATTCAGATACGTTATCAAGATATTTAAGTGAAAAATATAATTTATTCCCTGAATTAGGACAAAATACTGAATTATACCAGTTTGTACCTGATTATGCATCACAATATCGTTCACCAATTGTAATGCAACGTAATACAAGAGCAGTTTATTTAAATTTAGCTCAGAAAGCAGGATTACCAATTGTTAACTCAGCGTATCCAAGTTACCCACCTCCACAAAATAATCCAAATAAAATATAATATGGCACAAGACATATCACAATTATACATCAGTGAATCATTTCAAGCATTAGTACAACGCTCATCAAGTGGTCAATTTTACCATTTAGCAAGTGCTTATGGTGCGGAATTTATTCCTATATCATCTTCATATGCAATAACTGCAAGTTATGTAGATGGAATTTCTACACCTACTTTAAAATCAGTATTAGATGCAGGTTTCTCAGCTACAAATGCTTCAGCAAGTATTTCAGGTAAAGATGGTGAAAATTTCCCATTAAGAGTTATTGCTAATGAGCCTGTTCCGGCTCAAGGAATTGGTTTATTAGATCTAGAATCTAACGTTGGTGGAGCAGGCGCAACTACTAGATTTCAATTTATAGATACTGTAGATCGTGGAGCAGAAATGCAAATAAGACCTATTAGAGGTAGTGGTTCAATTAACTCAAGTGAAGATTTACTACTAACGGTAAATGGTACCTATTCAAGTGGAGATCTTATACTAGTACCTGCAAATCAAACTAGAACAGATGCTCCTATTTCATCTTCAGTAAATATTATAGCACAATCATTTACAGGTAGTTTAGATGGTGATGCTACATCTGCTACAACTTCAACATTAGCAGCAACAGCTTCATTATTACAAGGTAATGCAGAACAAGTTCAATCCATAGATATGGAAATTGGTGGTGTACCAGCTGAACAAAGATTAACTTGGAATGATAATGATGGTACTGTAGATATTGGTTTAAAAGGTGGAAATGTAACCTTACAAGTAGGACAAGAAGAAGTTGCAAGAGTAGTAAATAAAGATTTAAACTCTGGAGCTTTATTAGAAGCAAATTGGCAAGTAGTTAGAATATTAGGATCACAAGGACAGAGATTATCAGTAACTCCTAGCACAACCAGTGATGGAGTAATACCCTTAGGAATAGTAACAGAAGATATTGCTTTTAACGCAGAAGGATATGTTACTACAGCTGGATTAGTAAGAGGTATTGATACAAGAGGTGGTGTAGAAAATTGGCAAGATGGAGATCAATTATACCTTAGACCAAGTTCTGCTGGAGGACATACTAATATAAAACCAACAGCACCTACCCCAGTAATAAAAGTTGGAACTGTAGTTAATGCAGCAGTAAATGGTTCAATATTTGTTAATATAGATGTTGGAGAGAGTGTAGGAGAACTTGATGATACAACTATAACAAGTGCTACAGCAGGTGATTTATTAGTTTATAATAACGGTACATCAGTTTGGGAAAACAGTCAAGTATTAGGAGGTGAGTATACTATAAACATTGCTAATATTAATTCTGCTTCTATTGGATACTTACAAACCATATCAGGTTCAGCAACCATTATTGGAGATGCATTTATAGTATTAAATAACGACACACCAACACAAAGATACGCAGGTGTAGCAGTATTTGATTCCGGGTCAATAGGTGTAACATCATCCTTTCAGTTTGATGGGCAGACTAATGATTGGTTTTATGAATATAGTGATGATGGAGGTGTAACTACTGATCATGGAGTTACTTTATTTGGACCAGAGTATACAGTAAAAGGATCACCAACATATCCAACTAATAATAGAATTCAAAAAGGAGATGGAGGACATCATTTATTAGATTCTACTCTTACAGATACAGGAACAGAAATTACTACAACAGTTGGTATAACAGCACCAGCATTTAGTGGTTCTTTAGTAGGTAATGCTGCTACAGCAACTTCAGCATCATACGCATTAACCGCATCATATTTAGATGGTGCTATAGATCCATTCCCATTTACAGGTTCAGCTGAAATTACTGGATCATTAAAAGTAATAGGTGGTGTATCACTTGGAAATTTAGGTGGTAACAATAGTATAAACCAACAAAATCAATTTGTTGTAGGACAAAGTAATACTATAACCGGAGGTAGTAGTGTAATCGTAGGTGGAGAACAAAATAATGTTTCCCCTGGATACTCAGGTGTATTTGCTGGAGCTAATAATAATGTTTCTGGTGGTGATACTACAACAATAATTGGTGGTTATCAAAATGAAAATGCAGGTGGTAGAGCAACTATATTAGGAGGAGAACAAAATACCATAAATGGTAGTGCTAACCATTCTGTAATAGTAGGAGGTACAGGTAATGAGATAGAGGCTGGTATAACAAGTTCAGTAATTTTAGGAGGATCAGATTTATATGCTGATGAAAATAATACAGCTTATAGTCAAAATCTTTACTTATTTGGTAAAGCAGTAAATCAAGTTACTCCCGTATCTGTACTTGCAAACACAGCATCATTAGATTTAAATCAATCTAACACATTCTCATTTTTAGCAAATGCCAATACATACGTAATGGCTACTAATATAAATGCAGGACAAGTAATAAATTTACAAATAACTCAAAATGGAGCTGGAACAGGTACACTAACATTTGATACAGTATTTAAATTCCCAGGAGGAACTGCACCAACATTAACAGTAACCCCAGATGCAATTGATTTAATATCCGCGATTTCATACACTGGACAAACGTTAATAGCAAACGCCACACAAGACTATAGTTAATTAATTATATAACGTAATTTATGTTTACAAACACAGGAGTATCATTATTAGGAGCACAACCTTCGGGAGGAGGGGGTGGTGGAGTTTATCAAACCGGATTAAAAGCACATTGGGACGCTGGAAATGCTGCATCATACCCAGGTACAGGTACTACTATGTTTGATTTATCAGGTAATGGTAATGATGGAACCTTAAAAAATGGTGCTACATATAATGCTTCACTTAATGGTGGAGCAATACAAACATTTGGTGGTGGAGATTCTATCCAAAACCTTAATAACTTTATGAATGGTACTAAAGACTGGACAATTCAAGTTATATCCCAATATAAAACTTTTTTAAATTTTAGAAGATTATGGGGTGGTATTATGGCTGGTGATTCAGGCGATTGCGGGTATGCTAGTCCTACTCAAGTAAGAGTACTTGGTTCAGGTGGTGGTCAAGGATTTTGGACTACATTTGGAGTAGGTAGTTTTGTACAAAATGCAATAACCATGTATACTTACCAATGTAATAATGTACCTAACCCTTCTTCAAGGAGATGGTATACTAATTTAAATAATATTTCTTTTAACGGTGAAAATGCTCAAGATCAAGGTAGTCAAAATGCGGCGGTTCTAGGTGTAACTTGGTGTGGTAATGTAAGAGGTGGTGAGGGACAAGCAGCAGATAATTATGTATTACTGATGTATGAAGGTGCTTTAGGTATAAATGAGATTACTCAAAATTATAACTTCTACCAAGCAAAATATAATCTTCCATAAAATAGCGTGGATTAGCCAAATACACTTCGTATATTAATAACGTTTTAAATATTATTTTATTGTTAAAGGTAAAATAGCTGTGCTATGAACTAAGCTAGAGCAGGATTTCCACAGAGTCCTGCTTTTACCTACTTCTGTAAAATAATTTGGAGACGTGTAAAAAGTTTCTTACATTAATACGTATACACGAACAGAGCAGTGGTTCTCTATAACCCACCAAACTTCAGTTGAGATAGCCTGTTTGGATCAGATCAATCATTTTATTTATTAAGCCTAAGTTTTTGCTAAACATTTTGTTTTCCTTAGGATATGGGAGGGGTGAAAAAAATTGTTTGAACCAATTATCTTTATTGCCTAGGAATTAATAAGGCTAATAGAATTGGAGAGAAACAAAGGCTTCAGAAGGCGTGAAATGTTTAAACGTTTCCACCTGGAACGAATACATATCTGTTTTTTAAAGATAACGTGTATACGTATAACAGAATTCGTATATTATACACTACATAAACAACAATGGAAAAGCAGGAATTGAGTGATACTGAGAAAAAGGCAATAATAGATAAGGAATTAACCTTAATCTATCCAGCCCTAGTTATAAATTCTGAGAGAATATGCTCATATATGAAAGATAGTTGGGCTCAAGACCTGCTAACCATTATAATAGAGTACTTCTTAAAAATGGATATAGAGAAACAATATACCATTGTTACTACACCCAGCAAAAAGGCATCATCATTAGAGAAATATTTAACTAGGTCAATGGCCTTATCAGTTAAATCAGGTACATCCCCTTTTTATAGAACAATTAGAATGAAAATGGAGAAACATAGGGAATTACTTGTTGACTATGATTATAGTTTAATGATAGGTAATGAGGACCCAGATGCTGAAGACCATTGGGAAGATAAATTACAAGCCCTAGGCCCAGCAGTTGCTAATCTTGATTTTTATGACAAATATATAATTACAGAACATTATTTTAAACAACAAACACTATTAGAGATATCAACTAAAACACAAATAACACAACAAAGGTTATCTACAGATATAAAGAAAGCACTAAAAAAATTAAAACGAAAATTAGAATAACATGGAAACAACTTATTGGCTATTTGTAGCCGCAACATCAGTATTATCAGTATTAGGAACTATTATTTATTTTAAATGGGAAGACATTAAAAAATTGGGTAATAGAAAAATTACATTTATATTTACAAAAGATAAAGTTAGAGATGAAGTATATGATGTATTTAAAGAATTAAACCCCCAGTATAAAAGATATATTAGACAACAAGTTAGAGAATATTTAAAAGAATTACAAAAAACATACCCTGAAATTAAAAAAGAAAAATAAAATGGTAAGGTTAACACCAAAATCTAAACCTCAAAAAAGAGCCGAGGTTTATGATATAGATAAAGTTAATTGGCTAATAAATAATAATCAAAGTTTAATCGGAAACAATGGAAAATTCAAATTCAGTAGAAAAAATAATGGGAAAAAAACCCCAAAGTGATTTTAACCTACAACTAATACCTAATTTTATCTCATTTGATGAAGCAGCTAAGTTTGTAGAGCTAATAGATAAATCAGATAAAATAGATTCTACAATAGGTGTTGATGGAAAAGTAACTACAAATAATACTAGAATCTCACAGACAGTAGCCTTATGTGATTGTGATAAAATAGTAATTGATTTAAAACGAAAGGTAGCTAAGGAATTAGATATACCTTTTAACAATATAGAACCTGTACAAGCACAATTATATGGAGTAGGAGGTAAATTCGATCTTCACCAAGATGGATTTGATACTAATAACTTAATTAAATTTGGTTTAGCATCAGGTAATCGAGTTAAAACATTAATGATATATCTTAATTTTGATTTAGAAGGTGGTGCAACAACATTCCCTAATGTAAATGAATCATTTATGCCATTTACTGGAACAGCAATTAGATGGGATAATTTAAATGATAAGGGTGAACCTGATATTAGAGCTAAACATTCAGGTGATGAAGTAAAATTTGGTAAAAAATATATCTTAACTTTTTGGGCTAGAGAAAACGAATTTGATTATGAAGAAGACTTACGTTTATACAATGAACATATGGAGGTTCAACGTGGGTTACCACCTAAATTTAGTAATGCTGAATATACGCTAATTGACACACCATCTGAGGTAACTAATATGCTTACCTCAATAATGATGGAGCAAAAGAATAAGGGTAAACAAGAAACAGGTATTACAGAAATTACTGGTGGATCAAAAATATTCTCATTAGATGATTATCCAGCACAGAAAAATAGAATACACGAATTATACTTACCTATAGCAGAACGTTTATCAGGACAAAAATTACAACCTACCTTTGTCTACGGATTAAGACAATATGGTAAAGGTGCTGTATTAAAAGCACATAGGGATAGACGTGATACACATCAGGTAAGTTTTAGTGTTACTTACTTTAAAAATGAAGATTGGGCATTAGAATTAGAATTAGAAAATGGTAAATTATATCCTATTGAATTAAAAGAAGGACAATCATTATATTATGAGGGTGCTAGACAAAAACACGGTAGAACAAAACCATTTAAAGGAACTAGTTATATAAATATGTACGTTCATTATAAAGTAATAGACCAACCTAAACCTAAAAATAAATCGCATATTAAAATGATTTAATGAATAATCCCTATTATACAAAGGTAAATTCTAAAGAAAAAGTTATGAAAGCACTTGAGGAGCAACGAGGTAGGTATGCTGAGACATTTGAACTATGGAATGCTAAACAATTAGAATTATTTCAAAAGCGAGAAGAATCTAGACAGCTTAAAGAAAAACAACGAAAAATAAACCCCGAAGCTACACGAGCACCTAATAAAACAGATTTTTATGATAAATTTTAAACTAGGAGACATAATTGAGAGATTCACATACTATACTGGTATTCAATGGATATTCTACAAATTCGTAGATAAGGAAGATTGTGGGTGTGATAAGAGACAAGAATATTTAAATAATATAAACAATAGAGATGACTAAATCAGAGTTAATTAATAAAAGTTTTGTAGGAGTAATAACACATATATCATCAGATACAAAACTAGAATCATTAGAAAAATATATCAACACAAATAGAGATATATTTGATAACTACAAAGGTATTATTGTAGCAGCAAATTACAAATTTGACGCATTAATAGAACGTCATCACGCGATATGGTTAAAATATTTTAATGATGTTAAATTTATTGATTTAGACGTAAATAGAGGGCATACCTTTGGTACATTAGATCTAGATGGTGCTGTATTTGATTATTGTAAAGAAAATGATATAGAGTGGTTATTTAAGGTTAATGATGATCAATTATATACACCTGAATTCTTATTAGATGAGGAATTACCTGATGCTGATTTCTATTATTGGAATGGAATTGGGTATGGGGGTATGGAAAAGTATAATTACGATATAGATAGAATAGCTAAGGAAGACTTCTTCCCACAAACAACACAATATTTTATCAATGTCAGCAAAACAGATTTATTACATACAAAATCCATAGTAGATGAGGCCTATGAATATACTCAGAATATGGAGAATTATAATGGCAGAGTATGGGAGGTAATAGAAGGGTTTACGTGTGAAGATTTCTTAAAATCAACAGTACAAAGAAACAAGCTTGTTAAACACCATATGATAAAACATGATACGTATATACGATTACTCAATTTCATTAAGGCAAATAACATACATGATTGTTCTCACAAACAATTAATTATAGATGGAACAGTACACTTACAATGGCCCGATCAAAAGTGTGT
>ERZ807291.5990-NODE-5990-length-14902-cov-5.377383_pt1 | contig 14902 bp, 14 predicted proteins | sample MGYA00521257_ERZ807291 | MGnify/ENA primary metagenome ERZ807291 (study PRJEB31413, sample SAMN03169783) | marine metagenome | biome: Marine; feature: Water; material: Subsurface seawater | place: North Sea | collected 2011-04-28 | depth 1 m m ...
CAGCCACGTCAACGCGCGAGAGGCGCAAGACCCTACCATCAAGGTCCTTGAACGAGCCGAGACAGAACTGCGCAGACTGGGACTTGATAAAACCCACCCGGAGTATAAGGAGGCGTCTACTTCACTTATTGCGACATTTAGAAAGGACGCAGACCGAAAATCAGAATCTTCAAGAGGGACAAAAAGGAAGAGAGGTGGGCGACGCATTGGAACGGGAAAGGTGGTGCGGTCGCGACAGATGCGGCGAAGTCGAAGAACCAAAAGAACCAGGTCGAGAAAGACGCGGCGTGCGATCAGGCGCAACCAACGCAAATATAGACGAACCTAACAAAACCAAATTAGTTTGATACCCGTGAATAATTTGGTGTTGTAATACAAATGAAGAATATTGTTATTACCGGCGGCGCTGGTTTTTTAGGAAGACACCTGTGTGCCAGGATGTTGGCGCAGCCAGACACGAGTGTTTTCTGTATAGATAACCTAATATCAGGAAAGATCAATAACATTCACGAATTTCAGACGAACCCGCGATTTACATTCATTGAGAAGGACATTGTCGATGGACTTGTTGACATCCAACAAATCGGTTTGCTGCCGGACGACATCCACGAAATTTATCATCTGGCGTGTATTGCGAGTCCGCCGTTATATAAAAAGTATGCGATCGATACCCTATTGACCAGTTTCAACGGAACCAAAAACGTGCTGGATCTGGCGAGAACAAGCGGTGCCAAGGTGTTGTTTAGTTCGACCTCCGAGGTCTACGGGGATCCGCTCATCCATCCCCAGCACGAGGAGTATTTCGGGAACGTAAACTCGCACGGCGAGAGAAGCTGCTACGACGAGGGAAAGCGGGTGGCGGAGTCCTTGATGTATGAATACAGGCGAAAATATGGACTAGACTTAAAAATAGTTCGTATTTTCAATACGTATGGTCCTTATATGGACATTGATGACGGGCGCGTGATTACTAATTTTATTAAACAGATCCGCGCAAACCAGCCCCTTGTTATTTACGGCGACGGGACGCAAGGAAGAAGTTTCTGTTATGTTGATGACATGATCAACGGGTTAACTGCCATGATGAATAGCAGCGAACAAGGACCCATCAATATTGGAAATCCGCACACCGAATTCACCCTCAACCAACTTGTGGGCGAGTTTGAAAAAATTGTCGAGAAGCAGCTAGACATTCAGTACATTGATGCGACTGAAGATGATCCCAAACAGAGAAAACCGGTCATCGACAAAGCCTCCCAGAGACTTGGGTGGCGCCCGGAGGTGACGCTGGACGCCGGTCTTCGCGCAACAATGCGCTACTTCGACGCATCAGGTTGATATCAGGTTCTTGTTTCTGGAGAGGAACATTGATAATTCTGCCAAATCTATTTCTGGGAGCTGTGTGTGCGATTCCCAGAAATATTTACAATACGCCCAGTGAAACGAGAAGTCCTCGCCGTACCAGTGGGGGAATGTGTACAGCAGCTTCTCCACAAGCTTGGGCGGCAGCAACCCCAGATTGGATTTTGGTAACACGTAGCATAGTTGCATTGTCTGTGATACCGGCGAAGACAATGTATCGGGTATAAATGTTGTTTCGAAATAAGGGACGTGCTTAATAAGATCGCTGAGAAGCGGGGGGTAATGATATTTGTAAAACCACGTCCAGTCCGGGCATCCGGTGGTGTAATATTTGAAAGTCCATTCCAGTCCCTCTAGGTAATTGGTTGAGATTTGTTTTGCGCGGACGTCGTCGATCTCTATATCAAACAGCGCGTCGTAATATCGATCCTTCCAGTATGGTTTGGTTGGCTCAATGTATTTCTCGCATCCTCGCTCGTATGTAGGGGTCGCATTGAATTTTGCGAAACGCTCTTCCGGTGTGTTGGTTGGGTAATGGCGGTATTCGTATTTAGTCCGCTTCGACGACTCGGTTATGATGTATTCTTCTTCTCTGTTTGCAAGCAACGTCAGCATTTTCCTGACGTTCTTCCATACAATTTTGTTATCCTTGATGATGCATTCTGATGTCCCGCCGATGGAAGATCTGTATGCGTTCAAGATCTTGCCAATGCCATCTGTGCGGATGTTCACTGCTGGGAAATGCGGTAAGAAGTCATTTCCTAGAAGGAAGCAAATGAAGATGTAGTCACTGGTGCGGTTAATGTTGCTTCCTTTTCCGTTACTCATGTAGAGGGCAATGTTTTTCGACAGAGCGGGAATGTCCAGTACGTAATTCTCATTTGGCTCCAAGGAGCTGTCAATGGACTTGATAAACTCTGGTGTTTCGCGGAACAAGTATATCTTGGGGCAGTGGGCGAGGTTGTTGAGACTTAACATGATGAGATCTGCGTCAAGACCATACACCAGACATGTGCTATCTCGTTTTACGTCGGGGTCGGAACGAATGCGTTCGTATATTTTACTCTCGCCCTCACCCGCGTCATCGCTGGTGCTGACCACAATCTTGTTCACATTGTATTGGGTCGGGTCCGAGAAATGGGAAATCAGCGACTCGTTTAGTTTCTTCATAAAGCTTGTGCCGGTGGTGATCTCGATGGTATTGAATTGTGTGTCGGGCGAGTCAATCTTGTTTTCCATTTCGTTGATAACCTTGGCCGTGTACCACGATTTGTATCGCCTCTGTCTCTGTTGCTCCAGCTTCGCTACAGGAGGAGTGCCATCGAGGGATATCATTATGAGATTGGACGGACCCGTTATCTGGATGTACTCCTCTATTTTTTTAATTACGTGGGTGATAATGACCTCGTGTATAGACAAATGAGGGAACATCGCAAAATCGACACATCGTGCGCAATCATACACAATGCTGTTTGAATCTATGAAAAAGTTCTCTACCGAGATTCCATTGGCGACGAGTTTTTTGATAATATGCGGATAATCCTTGATTATACTTGAGAAGTAACTAGGGATGCCCATTGAATATAATAGTGCTTTTTCGTTTATATCGTATTAACATATATTTAACGCAATGTGGATCGAGTTTATAATCTATTGTATATATTATGAAAAACATAAAACTGAAGAATGTTGTTAAAAAAGAAGCTATGGACGACGTGGATACATTATTTGAAAAGAAATACACTTTTTTCCAAAACGTTATACAGAAAACGTCTGAGCACGTTCAGAAATCGAAGTTCTTGGACATTATAGGCATAAGCGAGGTACATAAATGCGTAAATTCGCTGAAAACGATAAACGACGATTTGAAGGCCATATATGCTGAGCGCGACAAGTACGATTCCGAAATGCTATTACAAAGTTTACAGATCATCAACAATGAGTTGTCGCTCATCTTAAAATCGTTTGGAACCGAGCACGTCGAAGACCTGCTTATCGTGTGTATGGGGACGAATGGCATCATGAATGGGAATATGGACCCCCGGTTTGTCTTGTTAAAAAAGTATTTTCATCCGACTGGTTATTTAGTGACCACGAACAAGCCAACTACGAAAACAATGCAATGTGTCGATGTGGTGGGGGTGAATGCAAAGTTTCATCTGCGAGTGTATGGTATAAATGTGTTTCTGTATGACGAAACAAACAAGAAGACACTGCAGATAACCGGTATTGTAGATGACGTGGTTGTTGATTTTATTACAGATCGATATGTCAGTGGTTTACGTGCAAAAATACTTGAAAATGCGCCACATACAGAAGATTTCAAGTCTCCTGCATTCGATTCGTTCGTCCAGTCGTTGCTGTTGAAAGACTATTTGATAAACACCGACAAGGATATGTACGCAAAATTCATGGGGTATGTCAATGAAATGAAGATAATGAAACAAAAGGACATGTCGATGATTGTGAAAAAGTTTGTAGACGAAGACACCTACACAAAACGAATCATGCTGATTATTCTCCTTGTTAGTGGTCATATATACGAAAATCAATACCTATCGTATCTATTGTATGACACGCTGACAAATGATAATGAGTCTACTATCGACACGCAAGAACAGACCATCATATTTGATAGCCTTCCTTGGAGCATCAAAGAATCGTTTCGTAGCGCAATGACGATTACTGCGGAATACACGACTCGTCTCTCCAAGTTTGATATGAACAAGATTCCGCTGGAACAACAGATATGTCTTATGAAGGCGGGGGATGGTGTGAAGGAAAAGGCGATGGCCAAGTTGAAGGAATTAAAAAACAAGTCAGAAGATTCCGGAGGGAAGCCCCGCCAGTATCTGGACGGATTGCTTAAAATCCCTTTTGGCGTCTATCGTCGAGAAGATATTTTGAAAATAATGACAGACATCAAGCAAGAGTTCTTTGAAATACGCAATGCTGACTCTGATTCTGTTGTGGACGTAGTTGCCCAAACAGAATGTACAAGTGCGTATGTTATTAATTATATATACTCGTATGCCGCCAATGTAGATGGTATGACCAGGTCGAAATTATCCGACATTGCCAAATATATCAATAGATACATCAAGACGTCTGGAATCCCGGGAGAGAAGAAGATCAAGTACGTGAATATGACCAAAGCTCAGTTGTTGGGACATATCAAAACATTCACTGGCGAGAACGCCGGGTTTGTGCTACCCATGTACAAATCTATCCACGATAAGTTTGATACCATACGCGATTATATGAAAAACGTGAAACACGTGTTGGACGAGTCTGTATATGGACACGACAAGGCGAAGAAGCAGATATTCCGTATTATTGGACAATGGATAAACGGCGAGCAAACGGGGTATTGTTTTGGGTTCGAAGGTCCTCCTGGAATTGGTAAGACCAGTATGGCCAAAAATGGACTTTCTCAATGCTTGAAGGACCAAGATGGGAATTCGCGGCCGTTTTCGATGATACAGATGGGCGGGGACTGCCAGGGCTCCACCCTGTCTGGGCACAATTACACGTATGTGGGCTCCAGTTGGGGGAGCATCGTGCAGATATTGATGGATAAAAAGTGCATGAACCCGATCATATTCATAGACGAGCTGGACAAGGTAAGTAAAACGGAACACGGCAAGGAGATTATAGGAATAATGACGCATATGCTGGACCCCACCCAGAACGACTGCTTCCAGGACAAATACTTTTCCGGTGTCGATATCGATCTGTCCCGCGTCTTGTTTATCCTCTCCTACAACGATGCGAGTCTCATCGATAAGATACTGCTTGACAGAGTCCATCGGGTGTCGTTCAAGACGCTCACGCTAGACGAGAAAATTGTGATCGCGAAAAAATACTTGTTGCCCGAGGTATACAAGAAGATGGGGCTCGTGGGGGTTGTTGAGATGGGTGACGAGGTGATCAAGTACATTATCGAGCAATATACGTCGGAACCGGGTGTTAGAAAATTGAAGGAGATGTTTTTCGATATTGTGGGCGAGATAAATTTAGAGATATTGTCGAGCGAATCAATCATCGAGACACCTTATTTGGTCACAAAGGACAACGTATCCAAATACGTAAAGGAGAAACACGATATTACGCACAGACAGGTCTATTCTACGAGTCGAGTAGGGAGTATTAATGGTATGTATGCCACCAGTCTTGGGACTGGCGGTATTATGCCGATCACCTCCAATTTCTACCCGACTTCTCAGTTTTTTGAGCTTAAACTTACTGGGTTGCAGCAAGAAGTGATGAAAGAGAGCATGCACCTGGCACTGACCATTGCTTGGAACCGAACGTCTACCGAAATGCAAAAGAAGATACGGAAAAAGTATGAAAAGGATAATTGTAGCGGTATTAACATACACGCGGGGGATTTAGATGTCCGCAAAGAGGGGCCATCTGCGAGCATTGCGATTTGCTGCTCTATCTATAGCCTTTTGAACGACATTCCTATCAAACAATATTTTGGTGTTACTGGCGAATTGTCTTTAACGGGCGATGCAATGGCGATAGGTGGGTTGGAACACAAGATTTTGGGTAGCATTAAATCGGGGGCTACTTCCTTTATTTACCCGAAAGAAAATGCAAGAGATTTCACCGACTTTATTGAAAAATACAAGGACAAGGAGGAGCTCAAAGACGCCAAATTCTTTGAGGTGAGTACCATAGACGAGGTTTTTAGTCTAATTTTCGACGCATAATAAAATATAATCGGGTGGTATATTATATTATGATAAATTCATCATTGACGAGTAATACGTCAGAAAAATTCGGACCAAGCTCTCCGTTTATAATGTTCCAGCCATTCAACGTGGTGTCCTTTATAAGTGTATTCTCGCCTGTTATCTTGATTACGTTGATCTTGTCTTATTCTCTTTTTTTCCAAAACTTTAAAGGGTTCGTGTATTTAGGGTTTTTAATGGCGGCTACCATTCTTAGAAGCGTGTTCCTTCAGGCAACTGGCAGTGAAAAGAACAAAGAGTCCTGTGGAATTGTTCGATATGCTGACTACGGAAACCCGACATTCACGACCTTTGTGTTTGGGTTTACAATGGTGTACCTGTTGTTGCCCATGTTTCAGGTAGGTGCCGTTAATTTATACCTACTCGTGTTCCTCATATTCTACTTGATATTTGATTTGATGATAAGAACAATGCAGGGGTGTATTAATCTATCAAAGCAGCTGTCAAGTGTGATTGCTGACTTCTCGAGCGGTGCCATCTTGAGTGGTCTGATAATCGCTGCAATGTATGCAGGGGGGTCAAACAAATATCTATTTTTCGCGGACTCCACCTCGAATGGAAATATATGCAGTATGCCAAAAAAACAAACATTTAAGTGTCAGGTATACAAGAACGGCGAGCTTGTTTCGGGGTAGGGGTGAGTATCGTAGCGTATGTCTGTCTGTCTGTCTATCTGTCGAATGCATAGATGTGTGTCAGCAACCATCTCTTGAAGTCGCGTATAATCATCTGGCGTTGAAACGTGTCTGTCAGGAGCTTCATATTGCCCTTGGTGTTGTACACCATGGCAAACTTATTGTACGCCCGGATTACATTGTGGCTTTTATAAATGTCTAATACGTCCATATTATGGACCACCTTCTGCTTGCGTCTGTTTACCACGTTATGAAGAACAAACATTGATTCCTTGAAGTGTTTCTTGGTTAAAAACGCATTCTTTGGAGATTTGGAGAAGAAAGTCTTGGCATGACTTGAACAATCTGGGCAGGGGAGATATGAGCATATTCTAATAATATGATTCGTTAGCTGTTGTCCAAGGAGTGGGTATTGGTCGTCTTTTATCTTTTCTGCGAGTGTGTGTATCAAGTTCCATATCGGAGGTCCCCATACGGCTAGAGGGGGCATAATATGATAATATACTAATATAAAGATAATTTATTCTTTAATTTAACTAAGATTATGAAAAAATATAAAACAGATGGACATATACATATAGATTTTATGTCCGAACTTGATAAAATATCGTTAGATGACGCCGAAGATGTATGTTTGATTACAAATTTGAAATTAACCGAACATTACGTAACCCTCGAGTGTAATCACACGTTCAACTACAAGCCGCTATATACAGACATACTAAGTTTGAAATCAACCCGGTCATCGCTGATGACATACCGGATACACATTGATCAAATTCAGTGCCCGTATTGTAGAAATATACAAAACAAGCTACTTCCGCACATTCCATCTTTGAAGCTGGCCAAGCGGAACGGGGTGAATTGGATTGATATTACATCCTGTGTCCCAGAGAACGTGATAGTAACCCATAAAACGGGGGTATGTGGGAATGACCATTGCCAGAAGGAAACGCAATTGTTTTCGGAAAACACCGAGGAGACCTATTATTGCTATGAACATTTCATACCCCGATTTAAATCTCTTGATGTGAAACCTAAAAAGCGTAGATTGAATGCGACTGGAAATACAATCGAAAATATGGTGATTGCATCCACAACACCTTCGGTTCCGTCGTCTTCCCTACATCAAACACCCACACTCTGTTGCGCTGTGCTAAAGTCCGGTATGCGAAAGGGACAGACGTGTAATGCTAGAGCAAAGGTTAACGGATGTTGTTTGAGACACAAGTCGGTGGTCTAATATATTATGTAAATCAAGTATAAGAATAACTTATATCTACATACTATATAACAATATGGAGACGAAGGAAGAACTAGTAAATGGTATCAAAGAGTGGGTACAGATAGACAACGATGTGAATAAATTAAGGGCTCAAATAAAGATCCTGAATACCCGAAAGAAGGACCTCACCGGAACACTTGTCAATGTAATGAAGAAGAACGAGATCGACTGCTTTGACATAAAAGATGGTCATATTTCCTATAAAAAGAATGTGGTAAAAAAACCGATAACCGGCAAGTCCCTGTTTGGTGCGTTGGCAGAGTATTACAAGAACGACAAGACTGCGGAAGAATTGACTAAATTCGTACTAGATAATCGAGAAGAGCAGGTAAAGGAAACAATCAAACGAAAAATAGATACTAAGTAGGTAAAATAGTTAATAGTTGAAATATATATTTAGAAGTTGTCGAAATATATATGTATAATGATACCTGCGAACATTTTTAAGAACCCTAAAGATGATGTGGAGCCCGACGTGGCGACGCCTATTTCAGATACAGATGACGAATATGAGTGTGACTATATACATACAGGAACACCCAACGACGTAACCCACAATGTTACTAAAATCCCCGACAATCTGTTTAGTTACAAGGCCATTGCCCATACACAGAATATACACGATCTTAGAGAGGACATACAGAATATTGTATTTGTCTTCTACAGAGTGAAGACCGAAGGCAAGTACCCATTCTTGGAATTTGGACTGATTCGCGACCCTCGCGACTACGAGTATGGGTTTGTAGAGCTACCTAGATCTGATGTTGATAATATACACGGGCTGAAGTGTATAACTGGGATTATCCAAGAAGGGATCACTGCCTATGTGATGTATAATGTGGTTAGCACGCAAGAAACGTCGAATGTGTTGATGATGCAACACCCTGAGTTATTTTTCGTGTTGTCTGACGACATAATAAACGTAGGCCACGCGTACAAATTCCCCATAGAAGAAGAAGTGCGCACTTTTTTTAACCAACACCGCGACCTGCTTGTTCTCCACAAGGGCGATACCGAGGAGACAATTGAGATGCCCGTTGCAGGATATGTAGGTGCAAGCATCAAGCACGTCGATAATATAAGTGTCTTTGGTGTGAGTCCGTCCGAGACGTCCGCGCCATTTGGTTCGGGGTTTTACTTTACTAACTACACGAATGCAAGTGCACAGGCCAAGAACCCTGTAGTTGAATACATAAACCCCGTGTTCAATACGGCGTCTTCCCAAGGGATGAAGGTTGTATGTAGGTTTGCAATGTTTTTGGGCAGAACCAAGGTGGTATTGAACAAACCGACCGATGATATTGATACATCTGCTACGAAGAAGCATCTGTTGTCGCAGGCCGATGCGCAGTATAAATCAAAACTTACACTGAGAATAACCGACCACGATTCCGTTTGGAAATCTGACTATGACACCATTTACATAGGAAAGCCTGAGCTCGACGATGGGTGTGTTTTCGAAGAAGGGCCGTTGTGGGCACTACAACATTACGATCAGCACATGTTCTTGCACTATGTAATGTGTCTGTAGTAGTATTTTTATTTCTTGATCAAATATATGACTGGTAATTTATTTTCGCTTTCGACGTTATATTTATTAATATTGATCGCGTTCGTAACGACTGCGATAACAAAAGTGGGCGACTTTTACGGAGTACATCCAGACGTGTATATGACATACATGTATTTTTATTTCATTTTAGTAATTGCCTATCTGATATTGCCCCACGGAATACCAGACCTGTGAGGTTCTTTAAGCTCTTCGCGTATATGATAAAAAAAGTGAAATAAATAGTTTGCTTATATAATACCAATACAAGCAAATTATGGAGCGTAGATTGACGAACAAGGCGTCGCACTATGTCAGTACGTTTAAAACAGATATGAAGGAAAAAATTATGGAAACACCTATGAGCGAGGAGGTTCGCCAAGACCTGGTCAAGTTCTTGTACGACTACAACGGCCTGGTCTTCACTCGCGAAGATCTTGTCAAGCGTAAGCGGGTAAAAAATATCGTCCCGCTCTACGAGAGGTGTTGTGCGAAGCGTGCCAACGACGAACAATGTACCCGGAGAAAAAAGTCGGGCAATGAATACTGCGGCACTCACTTGAAAGGAACGCCCAACGGGATGATGGATGCATCTTCTACCGAGAACATCTCAACAACTCACCGAGTCGAGGTATGGGCTCAGGAAATTGCGGGAATAACCTATTACATTGATAGTGGTGGAAACGTATATGAAGCCGAGGACATTGTGATGAACAAAACCAACCCCAAAATTGTTGCGCATTATGTGAAACGCGACGACGGGACATATTCTATTCCCTCTTATGAAATTTAACCACTTCCACAAATAACTAAAAAAATAGCATAGCGTATCACAATATGTTATTTTTTATGAATATGTTGCTCAAACGGAGAGTATTTTCGTGTAATATGCCCACAACCCGAGACCGACTGCGCATTTGCTGATGGCGTCCAATATATTGGTGATGATGATCTTGTATCCGTCATCTAGGAAATACACAAGGCCATACACGCTCCATACTATTGCATAGAACCAGTACAACACTGAATTGGCAAACGAATATTTAGGTGACATGAATTTCTTGTATATGATCGAATACATTAGTATAAATGCCGCAAACCCGCCAGCGAGACTGGTCATCTTGTCCATCACGCCAGATTCGCCTAAATACCCAAATCCAAGCATGATGTAGTTTAACACAACAATGGCAAGGTAGGTGCTCAATTTCACAGACAAGTTCAGGTTGTTGGCCATATACAGACAAAGAACCAGTAACATAATGGGGGTGGTTATTGACCAGTCGGTGTATCTATACGTTGTAATCTTGTTCCAGTCCACCGGAGTGTTGTTCTTTTCGGACTCGTTTAATTCCTGCAAGAACAAGGAATAAAAATAGGTCGCGATCACGCTGATGGCTGTCTCTAAATTCATAACGTGGCTAATAAATCCAGAAGACCCCTGACGAAGTGCTTCGATGAAGATGACCACCCCGGTTGTTACGAGTAGTATGTACGTAATAGTGAATGTTCCTTTAATGATAGGATACATCGCTGCATCTGGTATGGATGACATTTAAAGTATGTAGCGAAAAAAAAAGTGTTCAATCATGGTATGGATGAAAATATACGGGAAATACTCACAATGGTGGACGTGGATCCTGACAATCTGAACGGGACAATGATCCCAAGAGAGACCTTGCTCAACAATACGTTGTATGATGTCGTCAAAACGAAGATACCTGAAATCAAGAAAAAATTTAGCTCTTCTTATATGACCAGTTTACACACTGGTGCGCAGACTACGCAAAAATGGCCGCTGCTGAATTTAGTGCGGCAGTTGTTACATACGTATCATTATACGATGAAACCTATTCGAAAAAGTGACGGATATACTCCGCAGGGTGTAAAAAAATACAGGCGCTATTTTCTCGTGTACAATGTTCAAAAACCTAATTAGTTGGTTTCTCACCACATTGTCCTATACACGACAAATCGGTGTGATGGCTACACGATCATGTATTCCAGGTCGTCGTCCTCATTGCATCTTTGCGAGTTTTTCGCTATATAACGCGCAACCGGCTGGGTTGCCTTATCAAACGATGCTACCCAGCCGAGAGGATGACCTGATCTGGATGCTGGGGATGCCACCAACGTCTTCTCGCTAGGCGGGTCGATCATCTCAACATAGTTTGACTTTTCTAGTATAGTTTCGATATTGTACACGTCTATGATTTTGCGCACGACCTTGCTGCGCTCAATGTCTTTGTCTTCGAACTCGACTATCTTAATAGTGATGTCGATAGGTGACTCGGGATACTTGGTCTGGAAATAATGGGCGTGTCGACGGGTCTTGTCAAGTACATCGACCAACCCGTTGGGTTTGCGATTCACCAGATCTGATTGTCTGGTGTCGCCGGTTATTGCTACTTTGGTCCCTTCCCCAATGCGGGTCAGCAGCATCAACATCTGGTTGGGTGTGCTGTTTTGCATCTCGTCGCCAATAATGAAAGTGTTTTTAAAGGTACGCCCGCGCATAAACGCGAGGGGCGCGATTTCAATGACGTTGTCATAGATCATACGATCCAGCTCCTTCTGGTTGTATAACTCCAGGAAAATGTCTGTTATGGGGCGCATCCACGGGTCCATTTTCTTGTGAATGTTGCCCGGAAGAAATCCAATTTCTTCCTCTTCAACCGGTACGATCGGTCGGGTAATGACGATGCGTTCAATCTTGCCTGATTTCAAAAGCTTGATTGCATGATTGCACGCGATCATTGTCTTTCCTGTACCTGCAGGACCCACCGCAAGGACAACCCTTGTATGTGGGTTGTTCAACACCTCCATATACTTGCGCTGGTTGTTGTTTTTTGCCGGAGAGAACTCGTGTTTGATATCCGGGTAAGGATCAATGTTTGGTCGCTTCATCGAAAGCGACCTCAACAAAGGTTTGTTACCACTGCGTGAAATCACCGGGGTACATAACCCGATTGTGTATAAAATACCATATATATATCGTATGCGCATGATATACATGGTATGAAACATTTTTCTATATTCTTTCGCAACATACATTACGCCGAGTACTTCAAGTTGTGTGCAATTTCCACCAATCGGTTGAACTTTGCCACGCGCTCGCCTCTGCAGGGACTGCCGATCTTCACATACTTGGCCCCGATTCCCACCGCAAGGTCGATCAAAAACGCGTGGTTGGTCTCTCCGGACCGATGTGAAACAATCACGTTGTTCCCCTTCTTGAACATCATGTTGGCGCCCTCGATTGATTCGCTCATTGTTCCAATCTGGTTCACCTTTAGAAGTAGGGTATTTGCCCAGTTTGCCTCCAGACCCTCTTGGATAAGGCGCTTGTTGGTGGTGAACAAATCGTCTCCAACGACCATTACCTTGTCTCCGTATGCCTCGGTGAACTTCTTCCACGATGCATAATCTGTCTCATGAAATCCGTCTTCGATGCTCTTCAACGCAGGGTGTGCCTCGATTAGGACCCCGTAATAATCCACAAGTTGCGCTCCGGTTAAAAACAAGTCCTTCTCCACCTCGTAGAGTTTGGTGGCTTCGTCGTAAAACTCGCTGGCCGCGCAGTCTAGTGCGATAAAGATGTCTCGTCCAACGACATATCCACTTTGCGTGATGGCGTATTCAATCACGTCGAGGGCCTCCTTTGCCGTGTATATGGGTGGGCAGAACCCGCCTTCGTCGCCAATTGACTTGGCAAGCGGTCCGTATCTCTCTACGAGAATCTGTTTAAGCGTATGATACGTGTCGCACATCATCTGGGTCTTCTTCTCTACACTGAATGTCTCATCCGCAAAAATCATAAACTCCTGGATTTTCAGGTCTTCTGTTACTCCGTGCTTACCTCCGTTGATGATGTTCACCAGTGGCGTGGGTAGCGACTCGGGAGTAACCTCAACATTGTTTAGCTCGGACAGATACTCGTAAAGCTCCTTTCCTGTGAGGGAAGCTGCCACGTCGGCCATACAGAAACTCATTGCGGTGGTGGTGTTTCCGCCGATTGTCGTTTTCAGATCGCTCGCATCGAGCGCTTTAATCTGGTCGTCGATTCCCGATAAATCGATGCACGTTTTGTCGTTCAACACCAATTTGGTGTTTGCGGCAATGACATTATCGACAGCCTTGAATACCGATTTCCCCTTATATATCGAGCTGTCTCCATCACGCAACTCGTGTGCCTCGTTTGATCCACACGACGCACCGCTAGGCGACGACCCTTTCCCGACACATTTTCCGGTGCGCTTGTCGTAGCATTTCACCTCAATGGTGGGCTGACCCCGGCTGTCTGTGATCTGGTACCCCACAAGCTCGTATGTGTTGATGGGAGAGTATGTCATGTTCTCGATATCCACCGCAATAGGTACCCCGGTGGGGATTTCAAAATCAACCACCGATGTGGGGGTATAAAATCCCAAGTGAACAAAGAGGGCGCGTAGCGTATTGCCGTGGGCGACAATGAGGGTGTTGCTTTCCTTGGTAAGTGTATCCTTGATGTAGGTATCGTAGAATATGCCTGCGCGTTTATGGACATCTGCAAGGCTTTCTCCATGAGGAGGGGTGGTGGAATAATCTCTGCGTATCATGTTCATTTTCTCGGGTCCGTATTGTTTCTTAATGTCGTCCTTGTTGAGCCCGTTGAGCGCCCCATAATTACGTTCCTTCAACTCGTCTGCATACACAACAGAACACACCTCGTCAAGTTGTCTGCCCTCCATCATGTACTTGAATGTTTCTCTCGTTCGAAGCATCGAACTTACGAATATATGTCCGAGCTTGTATTTCTTCACTAGTTTGCCGGCGGTTTTCGCCTCTTCTATCCCCTGTGGAGACAGATCCGCATCCGACCATCCTGTAAAGCGATTCTCCTTGTTCCATGCAGATTGGCCGTGTCTCAGAACAATAAGCACCATATACACAAATTCTCTGAAAATAATCCCAGAATTTGTGCGTAAAACCCAATTCCCTTGTTGTTTTTATCTTGTGTCTTGTGCAGTTATCTCCACTGATTGAATTGACTATGCGTCAGCCATCTTTCCTAAGTTGGCAATGGTTTTAAGTGCCGAATCAGGTGTTACTGAAATAGAATCGATACCCTCTTCAATCAAAAAGTTGCAGAATTCGATGCTGTCGGACGGCTGCTGACCACAGAACCCCACCTTCACGCCATTAGCCTTGTATGTCCTTACCGCCTGGCTGATCATTCGCCTATAACTGAGATTTTCGTCGTTTGATAAGTGGGTGATGCGGTCGCTGTCTCGGTCCACGCCAAGTGTAAGTTGCAGTAAATCATTTCCTCCGA
>ERZ807291.5994-NODE-5994-length-14892-cov-12.498214_pt1 | contig 14892 bp, 21 predicted proteins | sample MGYA00521257_ERZ807291 | MGnify/ENA primary metagenome ERZ807291 (study PRJEB31413, sample SAMN03169783) | marine metagenome | biome: Marine; feature: Water; material: Subsurface seawater | place: North Sea | collected 2011-04-28 | depth 1 m m ...
TTCAGTTTGAGAATAATTCATTTTAATTTATATATATGAATTAAAATGACTTCTCGTGAAATAAGAAAAGACAAAAATAACAAATTATCTAAAAAACAATGTATTATGTTTTTAACGCAATATGAAAAATTATTAAAAAACGAAATTCCAAGTGTTATTAATCCTATTACAAACAATGTTCCTATTAAAGATGAAAAACGGTTAAATTATATAGTTAAATATTGTCATAGAACATTTGTATATGATGATAATGAAAAATTAATAATTGAAGGACATATTAATACTAGAGATGAATTTACTGTTAATATTGATTCTTATGATAAAATAATGACTTTATTATGTATTCCATTTAAAATTGGATACCGAATAGAATTTATTGAACAATTATTTACTCAACAAGATAATTTAGATGAAAAAACAGCTATCTATTTATTAGAAAAATACATTAATGAAAATAAAAAAAATAAATATATAAAATGTTATTTAGAAGTTGTTAAAGAACTTAAAAAAATAATTAAAGATTATCATTTTTCTATGACAAATGAAGAAATTTATGATAATGCTAATAATACTTTAGATATTGATCTAATAACTAAAAAACTACCAGAACAATATTATTTTGATTTATTAGTATTAAGTAAAAATACAAAAGATCTTCATAAAAATCTTTATAATAATTTACCAAAATATATTATTCTTAGATATCTTAATTTATTATTACGACAAGTATTTTACAAATATACAGAAACAGATATGTATATTACATTAGTAAATTATTTATATGCAACATCAGTCAATTTTATTGAAACTGGTAATATTAATTTTAGATTAAAATATGATTCTTTATCCGCATCTTTTAGCGATTCAAGTTCTTCAAGTTCTACAGAATCTGCTGGAACTAAAAAACAAAAACAATTATATGTAGATAATATATTAAGTAATGAAGGTATAAATGAAGTTGATCCTTTTTCACAAAAAGAATGGAAAAAGATGAATCTACAAAATCTTAAAACTGTTATAATTATTGAATATCAAGAAAATGGTAAAACATTTAGAAATGCTTTCAATGCTAAAGATCTTTATACACAATGGAAAATAGCAATTAAAAATAATAAACCTTTTGTTAATCCTTATACACGACTACCTTTTACCGTTGAAGATACACAAATGATAATTAATAGATTACAAACAATTTATCCAAGAATAATAGCACCTACTGTTAGAACATTGAGGAGACGTGATATTGAATTATCACGATATAGTTTAGATGAAAATACTGTTGTTTATACTTTGTATTTTAGAATAGAAGATTATGACAATTTAAATTATGAACTTTTTAGTAAAACAATAAAATTATTAACCATTGTTTTACCAATATATACAGATACAGAAGATTATGAATATCATTTTGGATTTATAAATGATAAAATTATCAATTTATTTAATACTAATAAAATAACAAGTAAAACACTTCCGTTTAAAGTTCATCCTGTATTTTTAAAATATAATAACAAAGATAAACTTACTATGACTCAATACAAAAACTTCTGTGATATGCTTTAGTTAAAATCACCAATATCTATTTTATTCTCACATATTGGACATATTCCTTTTACATTTTTATGACAAGATTTACATATTATTGTACAACAACTACAACAAGTAAATCTATAATTATCTATTTCCAAACACACTGAACATTCTATATCATTATCTATTAATTTATTAAAATCTATTTTTCTTGTATTATATGTAATATCAAATGGGTATGCTATCCTTTCATTATATTGTATATATGCAAAATTAGAATGCCTTGATTCGTGAAAGTTATTTTGAAAGTTTTCTAATAATTTTAGTAATTCTTTATTTTCATTTCTAACATATGCATTTCGTTCTTTTAATTTCTGTTTGATTTTAGTTTCATCAATATCATTCAGTAGTTTCCAAAAAACTATTTTATTAACGTAATCTTTATCAATTTTAAGCAATTGATCAACTTTTTTAATAGTTTCTTCATTATAACATATACCGTATATTGGTGATAAATCTTCAATAGGTATCAATCCTCGTTCTTTTATTATATTTTCAAATTCAATTTTATGTAAAGTTTTGTTATAATATTGTAGATCAAACATTAAATATTAATAATTTATGTTTTCATTTTTGTATTATGAACTATCTTCGTAAATTACACTAGGAACTAATAATATACTACCGTCTTGTTCATAAATTACACTATATTGATCTGGTTTACTCTTAGTTTTTAAATAAAAGAAAATTTTACGTGTTGAACCGTTATAAAAATTAAATAACTTTTCTTGTGTGCTAGTATCATATACTATTTCAGAACAATTAATTGAATTAGGTCCATATTCTTTTTTAATATACCATAAGTTGTTATTTTTAATATCTATTGGTAACAATCTATTACAATTTGTATCGGATATATAATATTTTTTTTTACATTTTACACAAGCTATAGCATGTAAATCTGCTTTTGTTGTGTTTTTAACATTACAAAATTTAAGTGAATCAAGGCTATAATTCTTATCTTTATATTTAAGTGTTTCAATAATAGCAGAAGTGCTTTCTTTTTTATCATCAACAACAATAATAACATCTGGTGTATCATCATACTCTATTACATTACTTTGATGAGGTTTATATTCAAAAAGGACACATTTGTCTTCATACCCTATTTCTGTAAGTGTTTTTTGGATAACAAATGCTTTTATTCCAAACATTTTGTAAATATTTACAGCATATGCTACTTGCATATGTATATTTGCTGGACAAAGATAAAAATAATGTAAATTTTCTGAATCCGTAGATGGTTCTATGCTAAAAATATTAGAATCATATTTGTTTAATTCTATTAATAAATTAATTGCCATATCAAAAACAATTTCAGTTTGTTCTGTATAACTTATTATTGTTTTTAATAATTCTTTAACTTCTTGTAATGCGTGTTTTGCACTTGCTAATTTAAATGTGTGTAGTCTATGTAATTGTTCTTCTTCTTCTTCTTCTTCTTCTTCTTCAATATCTTCTAGTTTTTCTTCATATAATTTAATTTTTTTTATTAATTTTTTGAAATGTTTTTCAATTAATTCATCCAAATTTGGATTGCGTAATTTACGTTTAAATAATTTTTTTGATTTATCACCATATAATAAACAAGTTAAAAGAGCATTAAACCAACAAGTTCCAAAACGTTGTTTTATCGTAGGTATAGTATCACAGTTAGTAGAACTAGAACTAGAACTAGAACTAGATTTTTGTCTTTTAGCAGGCATTTTATATTTTACTAAATATAAATTTAAGTTATAAAAATATATATAAATATATATATTATTCTATCTAGATAGAGGATTTTTTTGATGGAGAATACACATATTTTCTACAATATATACTTTTAAATATACCAGGATACCTAGACAAGAAACCCGTTCTTAGTGATTCTCTAGTGCGAATATGTTCCAAAAGTTTTTTAGGTTGGGCATACACGATCTTACTTAAAATTAACATCTGAATGTCTTCAGGAGATTCGTCGAATAACTTCTCGATAGTGGTCATTGTTGTGATAAGTTTTTTCTTAAAAACCTATCATTTTTTGCTTATAAAAATATTAATTTTTACATTTTTAGCAAAAAAATTAATATTTTACATTTGACATAATATTCGGTTATATGTATCATCATATTGCTTTGTATTGATGATATTTATACTGAAAAAAAAATACATTTGTCCTCATAGTTTTTGGATAGTTCTTTTATTCCAAACATATACTACTTGTATATCTTGGTGGACAAACAATAAAAATATAAAATATATAAATATATTATTCTATCTATATAGAGGATTTTTTTGCGGGAGAATACACATATTTTCTACAATATATACTTTTAAATATAAATGTATACCTAGACAATAAACCCGTTCTTAGTGATTCTCTAGTGCGAATAGCTTCCAAAAGTTTTTTAGGTTGGGCATACACGATCTTACTTAAAATTAACATCTGAATGTCTTCAGGAGATTCGTCGAATAACTTCTCGATAGTGGTCATTGTTGTGATAAGTTTTTTCTTAAAAACCTATCATTTTTTGCTTATAAAAATATTAATTTTTACATTTTTAGCAAAAAAATTAATATTTTACATTTGACATAATATTCGGTGTACTTGTATGTTTTCTGGTAACATTTATCATTTCGGGTAATTTATGTTTATGACAATATACTGGTTTTTTTTCATAATTAAAATTAAATGAAGCACGTTTATTACACTCAACACAAAATGGATTCTTAATATCAATCATATCGGGTAATTTATGTGTATAACAATAAAGTGCTTTTTTCTCATTTTTATAATTAAATGAAGGTCGCTTATTACATTTTAAACATTGGCTAGCTGTAATATTAATCATTTCAGGTTCTTTATGATCTACACAATATAAAGGTCTTTTCTTATTTTTATAATTAAATGAAGCTCTTTTATTACATTCTAAACAATATGGTAGATTACATACATTAACCATATTAATAAGTTTATGTTTTCCACAATATTTACCTAATCCATAATATTCTTTGTAATTATACAATGCTAAATGATAACAATTTGGAAAATCACATTCTCTACTAACAATATTAATCATACCAGGTTTTTTATGATTACTACAATATTTACGTATATTTGAATTTTTCCAATTATATGAAGCTTCTAAATTACAATTTTTAATTCCACATTTTTTACCAATTCCCATATATATATTAAGTTATAAGTTTTTATATATAAAGCCTGTTAAAATATTTACAATTGATGTAGGTAATAAGGTTGGGTTGAGTTGTTTTTTTGTAGTTTTTCTATTGTTTTTTGTAGTTCTTCTATTTTTTTAATATAACCTTTAATACTTTTATTTTTTTTATATAATTCTTTTGATTTAACATCATGTAGTCTAACCATAAAACTTAAATCTTTCATTAATTTTATTTCAATAGGTGTTTTATCCATTATTTATATAATATATAATATAAAATGTTAAAGATCATTTAGTGTAATATTTGGTGCTTCATATATATACGCATCTTGAATTACTTCAAATGTTAAGCAATTTAAACTATGATCTTCGTCATAAATTCGTTCATTAAAGTTGTAATCTATATACCCCCATATAGCCATATGATTTATGATATAATCAATTTGATAATTTTTTAGGACTAACATATATTTAATAATATATTTTTTGATAGCAAGTTTTTTTTGCATAAAGTTTTTAATATTAAGAACTCTAATAAGTTCGCTATTATATATATTATATTGTTCAATTGAAATATAGTTTTTATAATTAATTAAACAATAATCTATATGACTGTTGTTATGCCATAAAATACATGCATTTTGTGTATTGCAAATATAATGTAATTTCCAAAATATATCTAAAGCATCTAAAAAATAATGATTCCAATGTTGAATTATATAATTATAACATAATGTTATATTATCTTTTTTATAGTTAAAATTTTGTATTTGTAATAGTAAATTATTAGGTTGGGTATATACAATCATCGAATATATCTTATCTATCAAATCTTTTGTTAAAATATTTTCCATTTTGTTTAAATCCATTCTATGTATATTTTACTTCTTTTTGCTTAATATACACATTTACTAAATAGTTTCATCATATAAAGAATTGTTCATTAGTTAAAATAGTAAAAGTTTATTTATTTTTATACAAAAAATAAGGGTGCTTACAGCAATACAAAAACAATCAAAAAATGGAAGATAATTTTAATTATTTTCAAACCACAGCACCCTGATTTTTTACCAAAAATGGTTGTTTCATATTAATCATATGTTGTATTTTTTCAGTAAAACAAATTATATGTCTTTGATGTTGTTCTAAAAACAATAAATGTGATCTATTATATTGACAAAATAAGAATACTACATTTGATTCGGTATCATCAATGTAATTTTTTAATTTTTTCCATGTTTTATAAAACATATTAATATTAATTTGCAAATTGATATTATTATATTCGCAATAATCTAGAATTTTGTTATGTTCTTGAATATGATTGTTAGTTTTGTCATTCATATTAAATAGAATATGAATATGAACTGTTTCAACATTAGTATTATAAGTTTTTTTAACTGGTAGATGAATTAGTCTTGCCATATTGTTTACCTTCATATATTGTATTTCAGTATATATAATCATTTTTCTATCCATAATAGCTAATTATACAATGATTTTTAATAAATATTTGGAATAGGTGTATCCGTAAATATAGATGGATTTGAAGATAACGATACCCAATCAATTTTATCTTGATTTTCTTTTAATATTCCAATCGCATTTCTGTTTTCAGATAAAACAGACCAATCAAGTTTTTCATCTAAAAATATAACTAAACATTTATTATTAAAATCAATATTAATACTAGGATTTCTATCAATCCATCTATTTCTAATATATTCCACTGTTTTATTAATTTCTTCAAATGTTGTATTAAGATTAATATTTTTTTTAATATTCATTCTTTCTTTATTATTAATCTTTTGATGTAATAATGTTATAGCATTAATATTACTTGATAATTTCTTCCAACATATTTTATTTAATAATTCATATTCAGGTTCAACAATATCATCTTCTAATTTAATATAATCATCAATTGTCATATGTTTATTTTCGTATTTTAATTTTTTAGAAATGATACTAATGGCATTTATATTTTCAGATATATATGCCCAACTAATTATATGTGGATTTGCTTTCAATATATTAACAGCATTTACATTTGTTGATAATAAATGTTCAGATATAATATTTTGCGCATCATAATCTATATTATTACCTAACACTTCTTGATCCCACTTTTCTTTTAATAAACTAATTCCATTTTTATTTTCAGATAAAAATGTCCAATGTATTTTATCTTTATTTTTAGTTAATATATCTATAGCATTTGGATTACTTGACAATGTATCAAAACATATTTTATTAGAAAAATCTAAATTATCATATTGTTCAGATGTTAATTTATTTTCTTTCTTTATTTTTTCATTAATTAAATTAATAGCATTTTCATTACTACTTAATTTTGCATAATGTATTTTATCTTTATTTTTTTTTAATATAGTTATAGCATTTTTATTAGAAGATAAACTTTTCCAATGGATTTTATCTGGATTCCCTTGCAATAGTTCAATAGCATTTGGATTTTTTGATAAATATTTCCAATTAATTTTTGTAGGAAATACTTTAAGTAAATCTATCGCATTTGGATTTTGTGATAACAAATCCCAATCTAATTTTTCTATATTAATCCAATCTAATAAAACTTTATTTTTTGGTAAAAGAACCCAATATTGTTCTAATATCAATTGAATATTATTACAACTTAATACCTTTATTTTTTTTATTAGTCTTTTTACTAATAAAAAATGCTTTATAATTTCGTTATTATCCATTACTATATATATTAATATTACATTATCATTTTTAATATAGGTTTTGTTTTGCCACCGATGGGGTTCGAACCCATGCGGAGATAACTCCAAAAGATCTTAAGTCTTTCCCCTTAGACCAACTCGGGCACAGCGGCATTAAAACCTATATTAAATATAAAAATAAATAACACTTATAAACTCTTTATAAGTTATATATAATAATGTTATAATGTTTATATGCTTTTCAAAAATGTATATATAATATTTGTTCAAGTGTATAAGGATTCTCAGTTATATTATAACCAGTTAAGAAACTTAGATCATTATATGATTCTTCTTGTATATTAGCATATGTTTCAGGTTTTTTCATTGATCTTTTATAAGGCCATTTTGAAATTTTAAAATGCCTACAAATCTTTTTTAAAGATGTTTTTGATATACCTAGATGTTTACAAGCATTTTCAATTGTCATATCAAATAATTGTTCTATATCTTTATAATTTATAGTTATATATCCATTATCAGTTTTATTTTTTAATATTGGATTCAATGTATAAGACATCTTAATATTTTTATTATTTTGTTTTCATTTTTTATAATTATTGAAAAATGATATCATTTTATTAACTATTTTAAATGTCAAATACATCTAATTACAAAGCAATCAGTAATATTATTCAACAAAAATTTAATTACAAACCAAACAATAAAACATCTAAAATTATATGTAAATATTCTTATACTATTAATTACATTATATTATACGATTTTATTGAAATTATATATCATTCATACAATAAAAATTATGATAATGCTATTGCCAAACTAGACACATTATATAATAAATATTATGATTTTAGTTCTAATGATAAAGCAATTATGATCAAGTTATTTAATACTAATTATAAATCATTGGATATTTTTGCAGTTTTCTTTATTTTAAATCTAACATCCTCTGTTAAATTACTAGAAACAAATAAAGAATTAGCAAAAATATATAATATTCAATTATCAAATTTACAAAATAATATTCATAAATCAAAACAAATTCCAAATATATATATTCCAAAAATTATTAATATTATTGAGAACAATAAAAAATGATTATATAAAAATACCTAAATCAAACCAATGTATAAAAAATGTATTCATAATCGCAAATTATATGAATGTTGTAAAAATAAATACGTATGCCCACATAATAAACAAAAAGCATTTTGTAAAGAATGCGGTGGATCGCAAATATGCCCTCATAATAAATATAAAGCTCGTTGTAAAGAATGTGGTGGATCGCAAATATGCCCACATAATAAACACAAACAATGGTGTTATGAATGCAATAAGCCTATGATATGTATTCACGGAAATATAAATTGTAAAACTTGTATTTTGGCAAATACCGAAAAATTAAAAATGTTAAATATTATTCGCGAACTTAATAATAATACTAATGATCTTAATATTAGTATTGATATTATTAAAAAACAATACAATATTTGTCAGCATAATAATATTAAAACAAATTGTATTCAATGTCAAAATAATTTTATAGAATCTATTTTAAATTAATGCTAATTCTACATCATTTATATTTACTTCAAAATCTTTTATATTTAATATTGGTTTTCCATATGTTTGCGGATTCTTTGGAAATAACTTAACCTTATGTGGATAATGTGTTGTCATTCTACCATTTACAAATGCTAATTTTCTTTTTTCTAATTGCTTTTTTGTTGCAAAATTACGTGGCACCATACATACATATACAACACACCTATAATTGAAATTATCTACTTTTTCTACGGGATTACCATAATGCACTGTTCTGCTATCCCAAAATACACCATAACCTTTTGGACATTTTATATATTTTGTAGAACAATTATTTTCAATATAAAATTGTATTTCTTCTTCATTTAATTTATACCAATCTTTCTTATCTAAAATATTGAAATTATCTTGAAATGCTTTATGATAATTATTACTACCTTCTAATATTACTAAAGTCGCATCACCCTCTTTTGTATCATATGCATTTATCCAACTTTGAATACATTCAAACTTATTTCTCGTATAACTTTGATCTACGTGAAACCAAGAATTATTCTTACGGGTTGGTTTATCCAATATATATACACTTACACCATCAAAACTTACTATTAGATCATCAGTATCCCATAAATGTTTAAAAATATTTATTACTTTTGGATTCTTTCTTACATTCCAAGCCAACTTAGAATGTCCTACTTTCCAATGTTGCAATAACATCTTATGTGATGGATACAAATTCAATATCTGTTTATAAGTTTCTTTATTATTTCTATCAATTGGTATAGATAGATCTTCTGTTAAATATTCTAATAAATCCCATTTGTCATTTATCATTTGTGTACATTCTTCTTCATCTAATAATGGTATTATAGCTACTCCATATTGTTTAATTTTATCTTTAATAGTTGAATAATCTGATAAGTATTTCTCAAATTCGTATGACATTAATAAAATACAAAAATTAATTACATCATTTTTTTACATTCCATACATATGATCTAGATCATAATCATAATCATATTCATAATACCAATATCTATCAACATCTTCTACAAATATTTCTACTTTTTTAATTTCATCTGTTAAATATAGAATATTTAATTCGATTATCTTTAATACTATATCATCATCCAATAAATCAAAATAATTCATTTATAAATATTTTTGACATATATGCTTTATATTCCAATACCATAAAGTATCTTTAAATATTATTGTTGGATATGTTTTTACTTTTCTGTGAAAAACAAATACCATTTTCTAAACATATGTTATCTATTTGTATTTTTGCTTTTTTCTAAATATTATTTTTAATCAAATTATCATACGAATACCATATAATCAATGGTTTATTATCAAATACTATTGTTGGTTTATGTTTATTAAGTCTATTTAATTTAACTAAAGGTTTCCATACATTCATTTGTAATCCATATGAATATACTAATAATACTATAATGTTCATAATCCGTTTCTTAATAATTCACGTATATCTAATAATATATCTTTAATACTTTCTTCATTTTTAATTAGTTCTTCTGTTATATTAAGTTTATCTAAAACTATTTTAGCGGCTGCTTGTTTTGCGGTTTTTTTATTTAGTTGTTCTACACACCATTCATATTCAATATTATCAACAATTAAACGTGATATAAATGTATTATTATCTAAAGATTTTTCTTCATATGTAAAACTTAATTTATTACGATCTAAATATGTTTTAAGTTGTTGTTGATACGACATTATTATTTTAAAAATGTGTTTATATTTTTATATGTTTATAATTATAAATGTTAGATTGCAATTGCGGTAAATGTCCGAAAATTAATACTAAAAGAGTTAAAGAAATTAATATGAATAGTTTTATTGATAAATTTCAAAAAATTAATGAATTATATACATAATATTATTGTACCTATTATTATAAATATAAATCCTATCCAATGTTTTAATTCTATATTAGCTTTAAAAAATATAAAACTTATTATTAGTAATAATACCAATTCATATACTGCTAATAACTTAAAATACCCTGGATGTGAAGAATTTTCAATTAAATAATAAGATGCACAATTCCACAAAGCCAATAAAATACCACCTAATATCAAATATTTATAATTATCTTTATCTATATTAATAATATTATTCCTGCTATTATAGATGCTACTATTGGAAAAATATTACCGGAAAATGATACATATTATTGTAATAATATTATAGATATACCAATAACAATACGACTTACTGTAATTAAATAATAATACATATTTATATTAAAATGACAAAAGAAGAAAAAATAGCTATATTAGTTGATCATTTCAATAAATATGATTCAAATTATTTCATTAAAAATATTAGTATTGATAGTATTGATTATTCTAAGTTTTTTAATTGTCTTTTAAAACCTGATATTATTGGTATTTATACCAGTGTTATGAAAGATATTTCACCATCTTCAAACACTGTAGCAAGTAAATCTACTTCAAATAAAACAGAGTATATTTCAGTTTTAAATACACATTTTAGTTCCAAAGATATTAAGTATTTCTTAAATAAAATAAGTACCGTAGATATTAATTATAAAAATTATTTAAAATGTTTATCAAGCACTAATATTAATTCTATTTACAATACTGTAAAAAAAGATATAACACCTAATACATCTAAACAATCACCTAATACATCTAAACAATCACCTAATACACCCTCACAACCACCTAATACACCCTCACAATCACCTAATACATCTAAACCTGCCAAAACAACTACAACTGATTCTGTTGATTTTCTACCATTTACAACAAAAAGACTACCTCAAGATCTTAATGCTGAAATTGAAAGAATTAAAAGTTATAGAAGAAATGCTAAAAAACAACAAGGATTAATGCAATTAGCACAATTATTTCAAAATGATATTATAACAATAAGATCTAATCATTATAATTATATTTTACAGATTCAAATAATTAATTATTTATCTTTAAGAGATGATACATTATTGTATATTGGAAAAGTTCTTAATAGTCCTGATGCACAATATAGTAATATTCCAAATTTAAAAGACAAAAATGTTGTTGTTAAAGTTCAACCAAGATCACCCGCTGGTTTTAAATCAAATATAGCATTTCAAATTACTACCGAACAATCAACGATGATGATATTACAAAGAGATTGTAAAGATATTTTAATTCCACAATCATATTCATATGGATTAATAGAACCACTTATTAGAGGCGACATTGAAAGATATATATTAGTTAGTGAATTATTAGGAAAAGATCTATCTAAATCTTTAAAACAAACTAGTGTTGCTAATATCAAAAAAAATATTATATTGGCTTTAAAAGCTGTTCAAAAAATGCATAAATGTAATTATATACATTTAGATATTAAACACGAAAACATTGTATTTTCAGATTCTACCGAAAAAGAAATAAAAGTTATTGATTTTGGATTAGCCGAAAGTATTTACAACAGAAATAATGAAAGAAATATTGTTCCACGAAAACCAGGTGAAGGATCTCCGTTATATATGGCTACTATGCAACACTATGTATCTGTTAAAGATTTTATGGATGATCTTCAAGCATTTGCTTGGATGCTCTTAGATTTGTTAGGAGATAAGCCTATTATTGAAGGTATGCCTTGGTATGGATTAGATATTAAGAAAATATACGAAGCTAAAAGTTATTTTATAGCAAATTATAAAAATCATAATGATCCTTTCATTTCTAGTATGTTTAATGGAACATTAAATAAAAATAACATAAATGTTATAGGCGAAATTGCAGAATATACAATTAATAGAGCTGATAAATCAACGAAATACAATACAGATCTTAAAACATCTACCGGATTATATTTTACTGAATATAATGAACAATACTATACAGATATTGCAAGTATTATCAATAAACTTTCTTAAACTACGCCTTCCAACAACAAAGAAGATAACAGAATATTATCTATACCCATATTAGCATATTTTTCTTCTGGTATAACTATAATATCTTTAATACTTTTAAGGCGATCATTGCTTGTTTTATCTTCCCATTTAATATAACACGTATATTTTACCAATTTTAGCTTTATAATAATATCCGTCCTTATACTTTGCTAGAATATTCATTTTTATTTTTTTCTGCAATATTTATTATATTTGCTTTAATAAATAAAAATATTATACTGCTTTAAAAAATAACAGGATTTATAAAATTATATGAATATTTTCAATTTAGACTAAGAAAGTTCAAACGCTTTTATGAATTCAGGTCTAATAAATAATTTATTTTATAACAAAGGCATTGGTTCGTCTTCAAATATTTCTGGATTTGAAGATAATACATACCAATTTAATTTTGATATATTTTTATTTGATTCTTCTATTATTTGTTCTTTTAGCAATATCTTTGTTTCAATTACATTTGTATTAATACATAAATTAAACCAATTTATTTTATTTTTATTTTCTTTAATTATATCAATCGCATTTGGATTTAAACACAAATTACACCAATCTATTGAATTACTTCGATCATAAATACCAGTTTTTTCTAATTCAATTTGTTCTTTAAGTAGTTCAATTGCATTTGGATTTAAACATAAATTAGCCCAATGTATTTTATTTTTTTTAAGTAAATTAATTGCATTTGGATTTTTAGATAAACTTATCCAATTAATATTTGACATATTATTTGCTAATATTTTAATTGCATTAGAATTAGTAGATAATTTATCCCAATGAATTAAATTCATATATTTTTGTATAATTTTAATTGCAAATGGATTAGAAGATATTTCAGCCCAATTTAAGCGTTCATTATAGTTAAGATACTCATAATCTCTACTAGATATTTTACTTTCATAAATTATTCGTTTTTCAATAAGTTCTACTATTTTTTCATTTTTATATTTACTTAAAACCATCCAATCTACTTTATTATATAGTCTAACATAGTCATTAATTGTAAGACTATGTTCATAATCAACACGTTCATTTAATAAATCAAATGCATTTGTATTATGTGATAACTCATTCCATATTATTCGATCTTTATTGTTTCTTAATAATTCTATAGCACCTGAATTCTTACATAATCTTGACCAATTAATATTATCTTTATGCATTTTTAATAAATATATTGCATCCGGATTACTACTTAATATATTCCAATCAATATAACATTCTCTATTTTCCCAAATATAATGTAAACTATATTTATTTTTGTAAATCAAAGAAGTTAGTTTTCTTTTATCTACCCAATTAGATAATAATTTCTTCTTATTATCTAATATATCCCAATAATATTTTAAAATTATATGAACTATATGTTCATCAAATACTGATTTATTTAGTAGAATTTTAACAACCTTAAAGTTATTGCTTGCAAACATAGCTATTATATAATATATAATAAAGTTATCATTTTTTATAATAATAAAAGTTTTCAAAAAGCATAGATAACAAATGTCAATTTAGTTTATCTTTATTGTTTTCTAATATTTCTATACAATTTGGATTACTAGATAACTAATACCAATCTAATTTTATTCTTTAAAATAAAACATAGGTTGTTAGTAATGTTTCGCTATAACTAATGTATTATTTTTAATAATAATACTATAATTTTTATTTAATATAAATCTTTGTTCTTTTACTTTTGCAAAATCTTTTAAGGTTTTATAAGATACTTTAATATTCAATTTTCTAAAAAATATACTTGAAACCGAAATATATTTTAATGTTTTAATTTCATTATCAGTATAAATACCTTTATAAGTTATCTTATCATACTTTAATAATAAATTATCTACTAATAGATCTAATATTATATTAGATTCTTCCAATTTATCTTTCAAAATAAAAAACGATTCTATCATATTTG
>ERZ807291.5996-NODE-5996-length-14888-cov-6.293535_pt1 | contig 14888 bp, 12 predicted proteins | sample MGYA00521257_ERZ807291 | MGnify/ENA primary metagenome ERZ807291 (study PRJEB31413, sample SAMN03169783) | marine metagenome | biome: Marine; feature: Water; material: Subsurface seawater | place: North Sea | collected 2011-04-28 | depth 1 m m ...
CAACGTCAAGAACAACGTCAAGAACAACGTCAAGAACAACGTCAAGAACAACGTCTTTAATTGGATAAAATAAACAATATTTAAAAACATTGTTTATTTAGCGATTAAATATGTCTTTATAGATAATATATGGATAAAAAGATAAATTCTCCCAAAAGAAAAGAATTATTAATTAAATCAAAAGTAATTAAAAAAAAAGACATTAGTAAAACTGATATAAATAATGAACGCAATGAAAGGATAGCCAAGATCATGGAAAATGATATTGTCGCTAATGAAAAGATTGTAGATGAATATAATGATGTTCAATTTTCGTGGGAGGATGATTTTTTTAAAAAATTTGAATGGCTTTCTGATTCATTAGACGAAGGTCCCGATGATGGGGATATTACATATAATGATCGTTATAATCTTTTTATGGATTGTTGTAAAGTATTAGAAGATGAAATGATACAAATACAAAACGAGCCCGATCTACGAAAAGACGCAGAATACAACAAATTATATATGTATTTTGTTTCTCTTGATGGCGATAAATTATTTTTGTATACTGATTTTAAAATGGATTATGATACAGTTATGAAAACGTGTGAATATAATTACGAGTATGCTCAAAAATATAAACCTAGAAAAATAATATTTACATTAGAAATAAATGATTTATATGATGTTGATAAGTATGTTAAAACATTTATGCACATGTTTGGTATAGATGATACGCGTGGTGGCTCCTATACAGCCTGTGAATTACCAGAATATTTAAAATTAGCGATTCTGTTTGAAAAGAATATTACGACATTAGATTATTATTTAAAAAAAAAATAAATAATGAATATATACAAAATGAAAGTAAAAGTATTTACAATGGTAAAAAATGAAGAAGATATAATTGAATATTGGATTAATTATCACGGTTCAATGTTTGGATATAGAAATTTACATATTATAGATAATTATAGTAATGATGGTACATATGAAAAAATATTAAAATATAAAAAAATAGGTGTAAAAATATACAGAGAAAAACACTATAAAAAAAAGGGAGATTTAATTGAATCATTGATAAAATCTGAAAAAAATTATGATATAGCAATTCCTTTAGATATAGATGAATTTATAACTCATTATGATAAAACAAATAATATTTTAAATCCATCACATACAAAAGAATATATTGAACACCATTTAGATTTAGATAAAAATACCATTTTTAAATGTAATTATATACAGACAGTTATTACAGACAATGAATGTGGTTATAATAATGCATTATTAGAGTGTAATTATGGTAGGTATGACGATTATGGAAAATTAGCAAAAACATTTTTCAATGTTAAAAAATGGGATGGAAAATTAGATCATGGAAATCACTATTGTTGCGATGACTATAAACTATGTGATTTAGTATTAGTTCACTATCATTGTAGAAATTTAAGCCAAATGAAAAAAAAGATAATTACAAATATACGTGGATTAGGATATCCGGAAAATATAGAAGAATTACAGAAAATTATAGATAGTAATAAAAATGTAGAAGGTTCACATCATATAGGTCACATGATAAAAATATTATCAAATAAATTTACAATACCTATTTGTAATTCAGAAACATGCGAAAATAAGTCGCATGTACAATTAAGTAGTTTAATTAATTATTTCTTAAAACTGTCTGTGTAAATAAATATAATAAAATAGAATATTATTATGTTTAAACAGGCGAAGATGTTAATGAGAACGGTGTGAACGTACGAGCACTATCTTCTATAATTTCACCTTGACCGTCAAAAAGTGATATTGAACAATTTTCCACAGAATTAAATAATGTAGGATCTTCGTTATTAAAATTGGTTACGAGTCCGTAAACCACATTTTTTACATTTCTACTATTAGTATTAATCATATCACTACCTTCTTCGTTATTTCTATACGGTTCAATTAGTTGAGTATCGTCTATAGCAATTTCTCCAGTGTACTCGGCATAATTAATATTGGTTTTTAATTTAATCGAATAAACATATTGAGATACTGTTTGAAGTGTTACATTATTTAAAATAATATTACCGACATACTGTGTGAATTTCACAGGTCCATTTACACTTGCGGCAAAGTCCAATGATATCGATAAGGTTGAATTTACGATATCACTCGTTGAATTATCGTCGGTATCACGAAATTCAATATTATTAGACGATATTAAAGAATCGCTATAAAAAACATCTAATAATGAACTGTATATAGCAATTTGAGAAGTAATGATATCAGTATTGAAATCGACTGGTACTGTATAATCTGCTTCATATTGGATACAAATAGGAATAGAAAAATTAAATTTAAATTGATTGTTATCTGGATTTAAAATAATAATATCAGTGATACCAACCTCTGTGTTATTGGTTGTTATTATATTAAAAAATGAAAATGTATCAAAAACACGTTTAAAGTTATCAAATGGTATATTTTGAAAAGTGAATTGTTTAGTAACATCTTTGTACATATATAATGGAACTGATGTATCTTCAACTAATTGTATAATTTTACCTGGAACATCTGAAGAAGAAGTTGGTTTCGACATTTGAGAGTCACTGCAAGTTTTATTTTTTTTTATTTTTTTTGCTAAAAACGAGTAGCTTAATTTTTGGTTGTTTTTGTAATCCGTTGTTTTATATTTTAAAATTTCAGATTTTCGTCGCATATTAAAATCATTAGGTGAATGAATTAATTGATTATTTGCATTATAGGAATAAGGAGAAACCACGTTAAATCTAGATGACGGATCCCCCGCTTCGTGGTAAAAAAACCGTGAACGCTGTTTACGTTGATTAGTACAAGATAATAAAAAATCAGACATTATATAAATTCGATTATATAATATAAATTTATTAATAATTAGAAGAATACCACAAATTAGATAAATAATATGGGAATCCAGTAGCATCATTCGTAGAGTTTTCATTCGCACTACGTGTGTTTCTCCCCCAAGAAACAATATTATTAATTTGGAAAATGCTTAATGCTTTATCATAATATTGTAAATCAGCCATATTACCATTAAACCCTCCATTTTTACAAACATTTACATTTTGATAATTTTGTTTCGGTACATCTTGTAAAACAGTTCTTGCTACAATACCTCCATTAATATAAACATCTAATGCAGTATTTTCTATGCGTATTATACAATTGAACCATTTTCTAAGAGGTATATTCTTTACAGTTAACATTTCTTGTTGATTTGAAACAGCAACTGTGTTCATAGCAATAATAAGATTATTTGTTTCATTTTCAATATATAAACCTGGTGCATTATTCACAGTAGCCATTCCATCGTCGGTAAAAGACGAGTTACCTTTATTAAAAACGTGTGAATATTTTTGTGATTTTGAAATATCATTTATATATATCCATAATGACCACGTAAATTCAATACCTTTATTTTGATTATTGGATCTTAATATTGGTACTGCATCGGCATTTTTTGGATCTTGATATATCGTAACTTCATTTGATGCGTTCATTGTACCATTAATTAATTTCGGGTCTCCTTTTGGTTTCATAAAATACCCAATAATTTTAACGCCTAAATTTAACAGTATCATAAAAATAATCAAAACAAAAATTAAAAAGGCGAATTTAGCAATGAGTGTATTTGATTCTAAAAAACTTGTAGTAGAACCAACTAAATCGGAATCACTAAAAGATGATATAGAATCTTTTACGTAATCTGTAGCAGAATTTACATTATCACTTACGTTACTAGTAATCGATGATACACCTTGACTTGTGTTATCAACTACTTCTGCTACAGCATTTGGTATTTGACTATTTACTGTTTGTATTGGTTGTGCTTGCGCTTGTGGAATACTCATTTTGTAAATATATCTGTTATATATTTACAATATCTTTTTTAATTACTAAATAAGCATTATTAGAAGTCAATTGTATAAGAAGATTGTTGAACATTATCTTTATTTACGGCAAAGTTCATACTATAACTTCCAAAGAAACTTGAAAGTGCATTAGAATTTCCATCCATGTAGTTATCCCAAGCTTCTTGCGGGCCAATCGGATTACTCCAATTTTGTAATCCAGCTACATAACAATCCCAACCATTACCATATTCAACCGGAGCAAGTTTTGCCTGTTGTGGTTGATTTGGTGAAGTTATAAGTTTTGTAGAGTTTACTAATTTACCATCAATATAGGCATCAATAATAGAATTATCGGAACTGATATTAACATAAACCCATTTCTGAATACTAAAATTGTCTGTAATTAATATATTTTGTTCATCTAATGAAGAACCATCTTTCGATAAGCACGTAATGCTACAAAATAATGACGGTTCGTCGGCTGCTAAATAAAGTCGAATGTTGTCTTTTCTAGAAAAAATGGTTTTTTCTCTTGTAGAATCCCAGGTGTTTACATATATCCAAATACCATATGCATATCGTGTTGATTGGCCACTGTTTATAGCAGTAACTGGTTCATTTCTACCCTCTTTCAAGTTAGCGGATTTGCTAATAACTGATGATTTTTTAATAAAGAAGACATATAAAACATAAATGAGTATAATAATAATTATACCTAAAACTATTGTAGCCCATTCCATTTTTATATTATAATATATTACTGTATAAAAAGTTCCAAGATTAATCATCTTTTTTTCTAGGTATAGGTAATTCTGAAATTATCATTGTATTATAGGTTAACGCTATTTGTTCAGGAGAGAGAGGATGTTTATAATATCTTACATTACATACACCACCGTCAATACCGTTTTCGTCTCCTATGCTAATTTGGTCCAAATCATTATATACCGGCATACTATGATTCATTTTAAATGTTCTTTCTAAATTACCATTGATGTATAGTTCCACTTTATTTCTATTGTAATTCATAACTACCTGATTCCATTTTTGGGGTTCAATAGTTACATCATAAAAGGTATGTTCATCTTTCGCATATTGTTTTACGGGAGGATATCTTGAAAAATAAAATACAAGTTTATTTCGTTCTATCAACTGATCGTCACCTCCTCCTCCACCATAATATCTAACCATTGGTTTTACGTGGTCAATGCCTTGATTATCTTTAAACCCATAAGTTAATACTTCCTTTTCACTATTATAGCCTTGATGTGTATGTGGATGTATATTTATATAAGTCCAAAAGGATATACAATAGTTTGTTCTATAATTTCCATTTTGATTACTACTATCTTCTGGATTTACTTTTAATATATCACTATTTGTTAATATTTTTACTTTATCAAGCAATACAATATTGTCTTGTAAAAGAATAGATTCACCTTGCCCGGATACTTTTTCTGTAATATCAGGTAAAAATGCATAGATAATAATAAGTAATATTTCAAGGGTTATAAATAAGTATATAGAATATGGCGTAAGATTAACTTGTTCTAATAAATACTCCCATACATCGTATAAAACACAAGGAATATAAAAAATTAATTGAGCGAAAAATCCCCACCATCCTTGTAATTTGGTCATATATTCAATTATCCATTGATAAGTTATTGCTAAACCGAATAATGTAATTATTGTTACTATAGCATAATTGGAAATAGCATCAATATTCACCGAATTGGAAGAGGTAGCATAAATATAAATTCCAAAAATAATGAGCGATACTACACCTATCAATTTTAAAAATAATTTTGTAGCTTTTGTACTTCTATTTAAATTTAATATAACACCAAATGTTAGTAGTATAGGCAATGCATAAAAAAAGAAATACTTTTGAATATTATATTCAGATGTACCTGTATTGATAAATATACTCAATAAAATAGAAACGGATATAAAAAAAATCAAACTAGTAAGTAAATATTTAATTAAAATTCGCCGCGTTTCTTGTCCGTCTTCATTAGATTGAAATAAATTATTAATAAACATAATTTTACAATATATATAACGTTAATATATATTTTAAAAGGTATTATGTTACTAAATAATAATGTTTTGAGTGATAGTGTTGTGAATTTTAGATAAAACGCGTTTTTTTTCTATATTGTAATGACGCATTGATTGCATGCAATTATCATATCGTTTCCATTCCATTTTACTTACTTCTGATTTTTCAAAATCACAGGGCGATAGAGTGTTATTAAACTCTATAAACATTAGAAAATATTTATGCTTATATGATTTGTAATTAGATCCTGTGAATATTTCCTCATATGGAATGACATTTTGTATGTTTTTTAAAATAGATGATTTATACCCAGTTTCCTCGCTGAATTCTCGTATTGCACAATCGTAATCGGATTCTCTGTTATTACGCCTGCCTTTCGGAAATCCCCATTCGGGTTCTTCCCATATTTGTTTTTCATTACTCTCATCGATCAAGTCACTTAATGTTAGTAATTCATTATTAAAATAGACGCCATTTTTTAGCGAATTAAATTTGTCGTGTGATACAGATTCTTCGTTTTTATATTGCAATGAAATATCTGACCCCCCCCATACATCGTTCCATAAATCTTTAAACGCGCGGGTTTTTAATTTTTCCTTTTCATCTCTAGTCATTTGATTTAGCATATTTAATAAATACTCCTTATTTTGTAATGTATATTTTCCGCGCATAAAATCGACATGTCCTAATGTATCTTTTCGTCTAATCATTAAAAATTCAGGAATATTATCAGTATTTATGCGAAATGCTACTATACCGATGCTAGTTATAGGTAGTTTACATTGATGGTATAGATGACCATTTTTACCACAATTATTACAATATGTTTCGTTATTCATTTACGCTAGTATTATAGTATTATATTCACAATTGTTTATATACTTTGTTATTTTTCCTATTTTATGGACGAATATTATGATGATTATAAACAAAAAACCTATATACCAAACGATTTTACAATATTAGAAGAAGATAAATTTAATCCAGAAGTTTGGGGTCCACATTATTGGTTTTTCTTACATACGGTGTCTCATACTTATCCATTACATCCAAATAGTGTTACAAAAAGGAAATATTACGATTTGATACACAATATGGCCCTATTTATACCAAATGTAGAAATTGGAAATACCTTTAATAAATTATTGGATAATTTTCCAGTGACTCCTTATTTAGCTAATCGCGATTCATTTATTCGATGGGTGCATTTTATACATAATCGAATAAACAAAAAATTAGATAAAGAAGAAATTACTTTATACGAAGCTTTAGATAACTATAAAGCGTTATATAGGCCAAAACAAGTAAAAATATCCGAAAAATATCATATACAAAAAGATTATATTATATCCTTTTTTACAGTAGCTTGTTTTATTTTAATATTATATCTTTATAATTATTAATTTTTTTATCACGATTATATAACTAAAATATGCGTTTAGAGTTATGGATGTTATTAATAACAGGTGGAATAATTTTTCATATTTATACTGATGGTAAATATACAAAAAATCTGATGATGTATAAAAAATATTTTAAAATGGGCGGTGTAGTCATTGCTGCATTTATATTTTATGTTTTATTAAAGAAAAATCCAGCAAATGCAGAGAATATTATAAAAACATCAAATGATTACATTAAATATTTACCGATTGATAAAAATACATCTTCAATGATATCTCCTATTTTAGATTTTACATCAAAACACCGGTACAACAATGATAGTGATCACCCAATTGTTCGCATACCAAACCAACATACACGCTCTCAATCTGTAATGATGAATTCCGGAAAGAAAGGCACGAAACGTTCTGTAAGTGAGACAAAAAAAAAATTTGTAGCTTCTAGACAAAACTGGAAGTGCAATGGATGTACCGACCAATTAAATGCGTGGTTTGAAGTAGATCATGTTGTACGTTTAGAACATGGTGGTAGTAATCATGTTGATAATTTAGTAGCATTATGTCGAGAATGTCATGGAAAGAAAACAACAATTGAAAATCTTTAGTGTTTAAATAAAAAAATCGAAATATACGTTTATTGTATATACGTATATTTAATAATGGAAAACACTAATAAAGAAATTATTATAAAAAAGAAAAAAAAATGCGATGGCGAATCATTAAAGTTAAATAAAGAAATTTATAAAAATACAGAACAACAAATGCTTGCAGAACAAAAGGATAAACCATTGGTCATTGAAACTGTGAAAGATGTAGTAGAACCCGTCAAAACTCTAATTATTCGCGAAGATAAAAATATCCCCGTAATAAATGATGTTCTAGCAAATATACCAAAAAATACAAACGATTTTTTGAGGAAAAAAGAGCAAATTGAATATGCAGAAGAAAAAAAAACAGATAGTGAATATTCATTTTTATATCCTACATTAAACGACCCCGATTTTTCAAAAAAAATAGCAGAACACCAAGAGTTTTACGATACACAATATGATGGAGAAATCCGCGATATAAAGGCATATGCAGAAAAAATGTGCGATGAGCCGTTTGAACTGATGCCTCATCAATTATTTGTTAAAAATTTTCTTTCTTTTCAAACACCATACAATAGTCTTCTCTTATATCACGGATTAGGTAGTGGTAAAACGTGTAGTTCTATTGGGATAGCAGAAGAAATGCGACAATATATGAAACAGGTAGGAATAAAACAGAGAATAATTGTGGTTGCTGCACCAAATGTTCAGGCAAACTATAGACTACAACTATTTGACGAAAGACGATTAAAAGAAGAAGATGGTATATGGAATATTAAATCTTGTGTAGGCGATGTGTTTTTACGTGAAATTAATCCAACAAGTATACAAGGAATGTCGCGTGAACGTGTAATATCACAGGTAAAAAGCATAATTAATCAATATTATGTCTTTATGGGATACGTAGAGTTAGCAAATTTCATTCGAAAAAAAACAATGGTACAAGGTAGTGGATTTTCAGATGAAGAAACAAAAAAAATGGAAATGCAAAAAATGCGCAAATTTTTCAATAATAGGTTAATCGTGATCGACGAAGTCCATAATATACGTTTAGCGGACGATAATGTTGACGATAAAACGGGGAAATTACTTATGAAATTATCACGATTTTGTAATAATATGCGCTTATTACTTCTTTCGGCAACTCCATTATATAATTCCCATACAGAAATTATATGGCTAACAAATCTTATGAATGTAAACGATAAACGTGGGTTAATTAATGTAAATGAAGTATTTAACCAAGACGGTACGTTTAAACAGTCTAAAAAAGATCAGAATGGAACCGTTATTGAAGAAGGTGGGTATGAGCTTTTATCACGAAAACTCACTGGCTATGTCTCTTATATTCGAGGAGAAAATCCATATGTTTTCCCATATAGAGTTTATCCTGACGTCTTTGCTATTGAAAAAACGTTTATGCCTCCACTTTCATTTGGAGATAGTATAATAAAAGCCGGACAAGCGTTATCTGGTAACGATATTAAGCAGCCCAAATTACCTACTATACAGCTGAATGGTAAACAAATAGACGATCCATTGCGTTATTTACCCGTATATGTAAACGAAATGGGCAAATACCAAGAAAAAGGCTATGAATTAATTATTAAAAATATTAAACAACATATGAAAGTAGATAGTAAAATTAATTTCGATGAATTAGATAAATTTGGATTTCGATTATTACAGTCTCCGCTTGAAGCATTAAATATTGTTTATCCAAGTGTACAATTAGATGAAGTAATAGCAAATAAAGATATACCGGAAATTACGATAAATACAACTACAGAAACTGCAAATCCACAAGATATGTTACCGGAAATGGTAGGTAAAAGAGGAATGCGTATGGTAATGAATTATGTAGATGAGTCTAAAAATAAGGTTCCAAGAAAATACAAATTTTCTTATAAACCGGATATAGAGAAAAAATATGGTCGCATTTTTAATAGTGAATTAATTGGTAATTATAGTTCAAAAATATCCTCTATTATGCAAACAATAAAAGTATCAAAAGGCATCGTTTTGATTTATTCACAATACATTGATGGAGGAATAGTACCTCTTTCATTAGCATTAGAAGAGATAGGATTTACGAGATTTGGTACCTCTGAACATACAACATCATTATTTGAAACTTCTCCAACTGAACAAATTGATGCGAAAACATTAAAACCAAAAAGTCAAGTTGAAACCGGATTCAAACCTGCGAAATATGTTATGATTACAGGAGATAAATCGTTTTCACCGAATAATGCGGAAGATATTAAAGCAATTACCGATGAAAACAATAAAAATGGAGAGATGATTAAAGTAGTATTAATATCCAAGGCTGGTTCTGAAGGTCTAGATTTTAAATGTATTCGACAGATACATATTTTAGAGCCGTGGTATAATTTAAATCGATTAGAACAAATTATAGGTCGCGGTGTTCGTCAAAAAAGTCACTGTTTATTACCATTTGAAGAAAGAAATGTAGAAATTTATATGCATGGTTCACTATTAAATACTAATAAAAAAGAAGAAGCCGTCGACATTTATGTTTATAGGTTAGCAAGAAACAAAGCGGAAAAAATAGGTCGAGTAACACGATTATTAAAAGAGACTTCGGTAGATTGCCTTTTAAATATTGGTCAAAATAATTTTACCTTCGATAAAATATCTACAATATCCGCCAATAGAAATATAAAAATAAATCTTTCAACAAATAAGACGGTTGAATTTAAAATAGGCGATAAACCATTTACTGATATTTGTGATTATATGGAAGATTGTACATATAAATGTAATAAAAAATATGACTCATTAAAAATAGATAACCCAAAAAAAGAGTTATATTCAGATAATTATGTTCAATCCAATAATCAACATATAATGAAACGTATTCGTGAATTGTATCGTGAAACAAAGGATGGAAAACACTTTTTTAATTTGACTGAAATTATAGAGTCTATCAATATAACTAAGCAATATCCCATAACACAAATATATTCTGCTCTTTCACTTTTTATTAATAATAAAAATGAATACATAATAGATAAATACGGGAGACGTGGTAATATGATTAATAAAGGGGACATATATGCGTTTCAACCAATAGAATTAAGTGATGAAAATATTTCTGTTTTTGAGAGAAAAGTACCGGTTGATTTTAAACGTGAAATAGTAACTATTGAAATACCAAAATCATTTCCAGAGAAAGATGTCGTAAAAAGTATTGAGATTGATTATGAAACAATTATGCGAGATATATCGAAAAATGTAGATATGGCGAGGCAAGAAAATACTATTACGCAAGGAGATCAAAATTGGTACAAACACGCAAGTTTAGTGTCGAATCATTTACAATTAATACACGGTATTACATTTGAAAAATATATTGATTACATTATTTATCATAATATTGATACATTGATGCCTGAACAAAAAATGCAAATTATTTCACATATGTATTCACAAATTAGAGAAAAAGAACTAACTGAAATAGAATTAGTTATTAAAAACTACCTTGATAAAGAAATTGTAACATACAAAGGAAAAAGTGGTATATTATTAGTTTCTCAAACTGGGTGGGAATTATATATTCAATCAAGTAAAGACGCTAGTAAATGGGAATTGGCAGAACCAGAAGATGTACGAAATTTTGAAATTTCCAAAACATTAAGTAATCAGTTTTTACAGGATACTTCTCAATATTCAAATATTATAGGTTTTATTGATATGTTTAGAAATAATAAAGAAATGGTCTTTCGAATTAAAGATTTATCTCAAATGCAAAATAACACTGGTACAAGAATTAATGGACAAACTCCAGGTAAAGGAGATATAATTAAACGTTTAAATTCCATTGTATATAATGGTGAAATAATGGATGATCCAATATATAGTTTACAAAAATCCAAATCAATAATGCAACAAGGGTTATGTGTAATTGTGGAATTATTATTAAGACATAGAACTCTAGCAAAATACAAAAATAAAATATGGTATTTAAATCCAGGAGAAGCAATGTATAATAAAATAGCCAAATTTAGAAGATAAAATATCACTAATCTATATAATGAGTGATAATAAACCGGTTGTAATAGGACAAGGAACATATGGTTGTGTTCATAATCCGCCATTATTATGTAAAGATTCTTCGGAAAGAGATTTACGGAATGTATCTAAGTTAATGGAGACAAGTGAAGCGTCTAGTGAAATGAAAGAATATGTTTTAATCAATAATATTGATAAAAAAAAAGATTTTTATATTGGACAACCAGAACAATGTAAAGTTAGTGTAAAAAAGTCAAATAGACGTGCTATTAGAGACTGTAATATTTCATCAAGTGTTTTTGAAAAATATGATAATTACTCTTTATTAATTATGAAAAATGGTGGTTTAAATTTAAGCCAATATGCTAAGAAAATGGGGAAAGAAACTGTAAATAAAGAAAATAAAACCAAAATAGAAGATTTTTGGTTAGAAACACACAGATTAATGATGGGTTTAAAGTTATTACACGATAACGGTGTTGTCCATCATGATATGAAAGCAGGAAATATAGTTTATCTTGAAAGTGAAAATAGATTGAACTTTATTGATTTTGGGTTAATGACTAAAAAAACGCAATTGAAAAAAAATAATGAAAATAATGATAATTGGTTGTCTATTCCTCATTGGTCTTTCCCATTAGAATTGCAGTATTTAAAGAAGGATAGTTTTACCACAATGACTCGATATTCAGATGATGATAAGTCGAGGATAATAATGGGTATTATTGAAAATAAAAACCCAAATACACCAACTACTGTAGCGATACAAACATTTTTTTCCTACGTAAATAAAAAACCAGATTTTTTTAAATTAAAATCATTGCCTGAATTTTTAAAAGATTTTGAATTAACATTAAAGGACATAGATGATAAGAAAAAATACAAAGCGTTTATGGAACATAGTATTAATACAATTGATAGTTATGGTGTGGCTAGTGGCCTTATGGTTGTTTTATGTGAAGTTTATAAATTTATGGATATGGAATTTGTTTATGAATTGACGGATATATTATATAAGATGTTTACACCACATCAAAAATCACGCTTAGATATAAACAGTATTTTACCATTATACGAAGCGTGTTTGGAAAAATATATATTAAAGAATAGAAAGTTGCAATTTAAAGACAATCACATTGTAAAAGAAACAAAGACCGAAAGTGTTTTTAATAAAGCAATTGATTCGATTAAGTTAAAAGATATAATTATTACATCAAAAAAACAACTTAGTAAGTTAACTACATCTCCAAAAACACCAAAGACAACAAGTAGAAAAAAATGCCCAGAGGGAAAGGAATATAATCCATTTACAAAAAGATGTGTGAAAACGTGTAAACGCGGATACTATCGCGATACGCAATTTAAATGTAAGAAAAAAACTTTGCGTAATCATGAATGCCCGGAAGGAAAAGTGTTAAATCCAAAAACAAATCGTTGTGTTAAAAAGAGATATACACAGAAAAAGAGTTGTCCAGAAGGAAAAATGTTAAATCCAAGAACAAACCGTTGTGTTAAAATTAAAGACTAGGGTTATTTATAAAATTGATTTTATAAATACAAACAAAAGGATATAAAATATTCTCATCTATATATTAGTAAACGATGTCTACAGTTATTATTAAAAAAACAAAGAAAAGGGCTACAGAAAAACAAAGTTCCCCACGTGAAAAAAAGATTTACGGGGTCTACATGAAATCTGTTTTAGAACGAAAAGTATGTTTAGATATAACTGAAATTGGTAAAAATATTAAAAATAATCTTGAATTGAAATTAGATAATATGTTATGTGGTAAATGTGTATCAGAAGGATATATTAAACCAAAATCAATTGATATTAAAAATTATTCAGCGGGTAATATTAATTCAAGTCGTGTCGAATTTTCAGTAATATTTGAAGCAATGGTATGTTTGCCGGTTGATGATATGGAAATTGAATGTATTTGCAAAACAATTACAAAAGCAGGTATTCACGCACAAGTTATTGATGATAATAAAAATATGCCTATAACAATGTTTATCGCAAGAGACCATCACCATCTTGACCCTAAGTTTAGTGATGTTAAAGTTGGAGATAAACTTGTATCAAAAGTATTGGGTATACGTTATGAATTAGACGATGATTTTATTTGCGCAATAGGTAGATTAGTATAATTTTAATATAGTAGTATTTTATATTATATTAGATAAATGAGTACAAGCGATGCGAATTTTACTCAAATTGGTCCACAGGGTCCTATTGGTCCGATTGGTCCTCAGGGTGAACGCGGTCCAATTGGTGAACAAGGTGACCGTGGTGCCATTGGTGGTGTTGGTGCAAGAGGACCAAAAGGTGATAAAGGTGAATTATTTATAGATGATACGTTAACCGGTGCAGCTGGTACAGATGCTATTATTACAGATGCTCCCGGTTCTAGTGCGACAGCACGAAGAATCATTGTTACAATTCCTAGAGGTGATAGAGGTTTTACAGGAACGATTGAAGCCAATTATTCTAATTTAAGTGGTACTAATACTTTTACACTTCAAGAAGAAACAGGTAACACGTTTATAGGTGGAACATTGGATGTTCAAGGTACTTTAACATGTGGTAGTTTTAGTATCACAAATAGTGGTGGTGGTGGAGGTGGAGTAACTGTTTCTAACCCTGTTCTTGTAATAGGATCAGACAGTGCTGTTGATAGCTATGACAGAGGAATAGCTTTTAGATATTTGGATGGAACAACCGCAAAACAGGGTTTTTTTGGTAAGCATAGAGATAATGAAGAATTTACGTTTATACCTGATGCTGCAAATAGTAATAATGTATATTCTGGAACTGTTGGTGATGCACGTTTTAATGACATGGTTTTAAATGGTGATTTAACGGTTGTGGGTAATGTAGATGCTAGTTCTGGGTTGGATGTAACTGGTGCACCATTAACTGTAA
>ERZ807291.5998-NODE-5998-length-14887-cov-13.741033_pt1 | contig 14887 bp, 13 predicted proteins | sample MGYA00521257_ERZ807291 | MGnify/ENA primary metagenome ERZ807291 (study PRJEB31413, sample SAMN03169783) | marine metagenome | biome: Marine; feature: Water; material: Subsurface seawater | place: North Sea | collected 2011-04-28 | depth 1 m m ...
CATGGGCAATGCCAAAATCAGCACCTTCGAGAATAGTTTTCTTTGCCATATTTTGTGGAAATTCAGATCCCACTCCATCGTTTATTTTTCCACCCTCCTTGCTTAATGTCACAACCTCCGCTCCAAGCTTGGATAAGATACTGGGCGTAGTGTTAATGGTTGCACCATAAGAAAGATCAACGACAATTTTTTTACCAGTAAGTAAATTTTTAGGAAACAAGCTGAGGATATGACTGCTATATGAATCAATAACTGAAGTAACTTTGACTGGTTGGTGAATGATCGGTTCTTCATTCACCAAAATCATTTGCTCAATAGCCACCTCATCCGCGTCAGATAACTTAGTTCCCAGCGAAGAAAAGAATTTAAATCCATTGTCATGTTCAGGGTTATGGGAGGCGGTTATCATTACACCGAGTGCACTTTTGTTGCTTATCACGCTTTGAGCAAGAGCGGGGGTCGGAACGATTCCAATGGATATTGCTTGGCAGTTCAAATTACTAAGTCCTTGTGCGAAAGCTTGTAAAAGCATGTCGCCTGAACTCCTAGTATCCCTTCCAATTAAAATAGTTGAATTAGTTGGATTGTTTTTTTTAACGAACATTCCAACCGCCTCACCTAGGCTTAATGCAAAATTTTGTTTTAAAAAAGAATTATTAACCCGAGCCCTGATTCCATCCGTCCCGAAATATTTCATGTTAAGTTAGGAGTAAAAAGTTCTTACTGCATCGAGCCATTTTTTTACTTCCCCATCTATTAGTAATTGCCTGGCAAGACCAACTCCTTCTTGGAGGTTATTTGTTTTTCCAACGGTCATAAATGCCAAAGCTGCATTCATTAAAACACTTGAAGTTAACCCTTTAGGTGCACGATTATTTAATAACAGGTTCATAAGTTCCAAATTCCGCTTAAGGTCTCCTCCTTTAATATCTGAGATATTTGAGTATTCTAATCCAAACTTTTCTGGACCCCAAATTTGGTTTCTTATGCCTTTTTTTTGCTCAAAACCGCAAATAATATTCTGCCCACTGGATGTGAGTTCATCAACTCCTGTAATCGTTGGATGATCATCCACGCAACCGTGAACTACATATCCACTTTTTATTCCGGTTTGTTTTAGAGAATTACCAATACGGGAAACTAATTCTTGGGCATAAACTCCCAAAAGTTGAAACCCGGGACGGGCAGGGTTTATTAATGGACCAAGAATGTTAAAGATGGTAATAACACCTTTTTTCGCAAGTTCTTTGCGAACAGGAGCAATATGCTTGAAGGCTGGATGGAAAGATGGAGCAAAAAGAAATGTAAAACTAAGTTGCTTAATACTTTCGTTAATTTGATTGATATCTAATTCCAGTGGAATTCCAATTGCCTCAAGTAAGTCAGCACTACCACATTTTGAACTTATAGAGCGATTTCCGTGTTTGATGACAGGCACACCCGCAGAGGCAAGGATAAAAGACACAAAAGTGGAAATGTTAAAACTACCTGCTCTGTCTCCTCCGGTGCCACAAAGATCAATAGCCTGATCTGAAAATTCATGTAATTCAGGATTTCGAGCGAGCTCACGAAAGTAATTAATGAAAGACGCGGTTTCTTCTGCAGTTTCACCTTTTAGAGCGAGAGATAAGAGAAAGTCTTCCTTTTCCTCTAAGAGAACCTTCTCGGCGGTAAGAAAGTCAATACAGAGTCTAATTTGATCATCTTCCAGGTTTTGTTTGTCCCGGAGTAATTGGGTGAAATTTTCTAAAGAATCCATTGGTCAATGTCAGGTTAACTTACGGTTTTTAAAAGTTGTACTTGCACTTTTCTTAGTAAATAGCCTTGTAGAGGTTTTAATGTATTTTCGCCAACTTTTTTTCATCTTTTCCATCTCCTTCCTTTTCGGAGATCCAGAACTGTTTGCCGCTGACTCAAATCAATCTTCCCGATCTCCGGTGGACTCCAATAACTCTATGGGCTATGGAGATGCACTGATTTATGGTTTAGTAGAGGGGGTTACAGAATTCCTCCCCATTTCATCAACTGGACATTTAATTATGGTCAAAGAAGTTTTATCATCTCCAAGTGAGATTGATGAAGAAGCAATTAATGCATATCTAATTGTTATTCAGGCTGGAGCTATCTTAGCTGTGGCACTACTTTACAGAAAGCAGGTTTTTGCGATGATTCTAGGGCTATTGGGTCTTGACCCAAGGGGGAGAAGGTTGGCAATCCTTGTTATCATTGCGTTTTTACCGGCGGCATTTCTGGGACCCCTGTTTGATGCAAAAATAGAAACATTTCTTTTCGGGATTTTACCCATCGCAGTCGCACTGTTTTTCGGAGCAATCTTGATGTTTTTTGCTGAAAAAAGAAAAAAAAGATTGGATTGCGGCTTAGCTATCGACACAGGAAAAAATTTAGACGATTTAAAACTCTTTGACGCATTGATTGTTGGAATCATGCAGTGCTTCGCGATGTGGCCAGGGACAAGTCGCTCTATGATGACTATTGTGGGTGGTTATTTTGTTGGTTTAAAGAGAGAGCAGGCGGCAGAATTCAGTTTTTTATTGGGATTATTAACTTTAAGTGCTGCTGCAGGTTACAAGGTACTAACAAAGTGGGAAGTAATGGAAGCGCATTTATCTTTGGGTCCAATCGCGTTTGGTTGTCTAACAGCAGGAGTTTCAGCAGCTCTATCGGTTTTCTGGTTGGTGGGTTATTTATCTAAAAGAGGACTGGGCATTTTCGTATGGTACAGAATAATTTTATCTATGATTCTCTTCGTGATCTATTTTACTTCTTGAACCTGATTTCCTTAGCTTGACCAAACTCGTTATTCATGTTTTAAAGAAAGATTATTATTTAAGTTATGGGACAGCCTAAAAGAAAACATTCAAAACAGAGAAGTAGAAAACGTCGCGGAGCGAATCGATTTCAAGAACCTCAACTTGCCAAAGAAGCTGATGGGACATTATGCCGCCCACATCGCGTTAACCCAGAGACTGGTCAGTATCGTGGCAGGCAAGTTCTGGATGTAGAGGTTTGATTTCTTTACTGCTTCGGCATGGATAAGACCGAGGCTAGAATAAAACTTGCCATTGATGCAATGGGAAGTGATTTAGGTCCATCCGAAATTTTGGAAGGGGTTGCTCAGGCAGTAGAGCTTTCTCCCCGTAACACCGAGTTCCTACTTTATGGTGAGCAAGATATCCTTGGTCCTATGATTACGAACCATTCCATTCTTTCACAATCCAAGGTTGAACTTATTCATTGTCCTGAAGTTGTGGGAATGGATGAAAAGCCCATCGCAGGTATAAAAGCTAAGAAAAAATCTTCTATGAGTCTTGCATTGCAGGGTTTGAAAGATGGGGATGCTGATGCCATGTTGAGTTGCGGTAATACCGGATGTTTAATGGCAGGAGGTGCAATAAAATTACGAACTTTAGAAGGAATTGAAAGACCCGCTCTTTGCACAATTTGGCCTGGTAGAGAAAGATACTTTACCCTTTTGGATGCAGGTGCAAATCCTCATGCTAAGCCTTTTCATATAGCTCAAAGTGCAGTGCTAGGTTCAAATTATGCCCGAGTAGCACTTGGGCTTGTACGACCAAAAGTTGGTCTTCTTACAATTGGAACTGAGGAGGGTAAGGGAAATGAGGTGATTCATGAAACCCATGCCATGCTCAAAGATATTGATGGAAGTATCATAAACTATGCTGGGCTTATTGAAGGCTTTCAAATTTTTGAAAATGTAGTAGATGTCGTCGTTTGTGATGGATTTGTGGGAAATATTGTTTTGAAGGCTTGCGAATCATTGAGTAAGTTAATTGGCAGTTTTTTAGACGAAGAACTTAGAAGGAATGCACTCCGCAAAACTGGAGCACTCCTATCTAAGGGAGCTTTCCGTAGTTTAAAACAAAGGATAAATCCAGAACAATTTGGCGGTGCACCTTTATTAGGCCTGACGAAAAATGTTATTAAAGCTCATGGATCTTCGAATCGTAACCACGTGAGTGGTGCAATCAAAATTGCTTTGGATTTGGTTCAACACGATATACTTAATCAAGTACTTGAGGATATTCGTGAAACAAACGAAATCCTTCGTCCTGAACCCCTTTTGAATAGAGATTAAATAATGAGTTCAGATTCTGAATTATCTTCAAGTGTTATTCGAGGTGTTGGTTCTTATTTGCCTGAAAAAAATGTTGATAACATTGAATTAAGCAAAAAGGTAGACACAAGCGACGAATGGATAACAAGTCGCACTGGAATTAAGGCAAGACGAATTGCGGAAAAAGAGCAGGCAACAAGTGACCTGGCGCTGGAGGCAGCTAGAGCTGCATTAGCCGATGCGGTAATGAGCCCTGAGGATATCGATTTGGTTGTGGTTGCTACAATTACACCGGATATGGCTTTTCCCTCAACTGCCTGCCTCTTGCAGGATAAGCTAGGGATCCCCAAGGTATGTTGCTTTGACATCGAAGCAGCGTGTTCAGGTTTTCTTTACGCATTGGATGTTGCAGACGGAATGCTTAGTAGCAGCAGATATAAATGTGCATTAGTGGTTGGAGCTGAAAAGTTATCCAGCATAATGGATTGGCAAGACCGGACAACCTGCGTTTTGTTTGGAGATGGAGCTGGTGCAGCTGTCCTTACAAGAAAGGGGGATGGATTAAAAATTTTAGGTTTTAAGAGTGGGGCAGACGGCTCAAACCCCAAGTTACTTCATCAACCATCAGGTGGTTCTCTTGATCCTGCTTCACAGGAAAGCCTGACAAGTCGCGGTCATTTTTTAAAAATGAATGGAAGAGAAATATTTAAGTCAGCGGTTCGCGTCATGGAGCGTGCTGCTCGAGAAATTCTTTCCGAACACGGATATAAAGAAAGCGATGTTGATCATGTTATTCCCCACCAGGCTAATGCTCGAATAGTGGAAAGCTTATCCCAGAGGCTGGATATTCCCCTGGAGAAATTTTATTGTAATTTAGATAAGTATGGAAACACTTCTGCTGCTTCCATTCCCATTGCACTCGATGAGGCAAGGCGAACATCTTTTGTTCAAAAAGACCAACTCGGATTAATGGTTGCGTTTGGAGCAGGCTTGACTTGGTCAGCTGTTCTTGTTCGGTTTTAAACTTTCTTTTTTATGAAAACATTTATTTTTTTCTTTCTTACTACATTTCTTATAATTGCTACTCAATCGTTTGCTATATCCCCTGGTGAAAAAAACCGGAGGGGCATCCATTCGCAGGATAAAGAATTCCTTTTTCCGGGAACAGGCTTTTTTAAAAAGAACCGTGATCCAATTTCGGATGAGCAGGCAAGGGAGTGGTTTCTTGATGCTGAAAAAGCTCAACAGAACGGTGACGTCAAGGAAGCTTTGAGTCTTTATGAGAAGTTTTCCAAACGCCGTTCCGACTTGAGGATTGATTCCAATAATAAAGAAGTCCAAGCAGGACCCGAAGCTCTTTATCGTGCTGCGAAAATTCGTGAAGATAGAGGCGACTGGCAAAAGGCTTTTGCTCGTCTTCGTTTAATTGCAGAGGCTTACACAGATTATGATTTTGAGCGTGTTGCTGAATCATTGATGAGAATTGCCGAACGACTCGCAAACGACAAACTTCCAAAAAAATGGGGGTTTTTGCCAAGATTTCGATCGGGTAGCCAAGACAGGTTGCGATTAAATCAGATCGCAAGTCTTGCTCGGGGACCAAGGTTTGCTCCTCGTGCCCTGATGGCCTTATCTGAAATTGCGATTAAGGATGAAAAAGAGGAAGAGGCAGTAGACGCACTAGAAAGGTTGATTAATTTATATCCTGAAAATTATCTATGTGAAGAAGCTTACTACTCGTTGGCATCAATTTTTGAAGACCGTGTTGCTGGTCCTGCCTACGATCAAGGAGCTACATTAAAAGCATTAAATTTTTATGAAGATTATTTAATATTATTTCCACAATCTCCGCCCAAAAGTAAACACGAATCGTTAGAAAATTACAAATCCCGCCTAGTTGAAGCCAGGGAAAGGAAAGCTTCCGCAGAAGAGGGTAGGCGTAAAATGAGAGAAACCCTGTCTGCAAGTAAGGTAGTAGTTGGAAAATATGTTGAAAAATATGGAAAATATTTCCTTACTCATTGGCGAGAACTTGGAAACAAGCCCGCCCTGCAATTTTATAATGAAGCTATAACCACTGCCCCAGAATCAAAAGCAGCCCGTGAAGCCGAAAAGAAAGTTGCTGAGCTAAGAACTGGAAATGAATAAAATTTTCAGCACACTATTTTTCTTTTCATTAACGCTATATATTTCTTTTGGTTGCCGGTACGAAAATCACCAAACAAAGAGTTTGAATTCGAGGGTCCTTTTTGTCGAAATTACTCGAAATGATTCAACCGCTCCACAAATCGGATCTTTATTAAGCAGTAACTTAAGGAAAGAGATTATTCGAACTGGTACATTTGAACTAACCTCTGCTAAAAATAAAGCCGATTTTATTCTGAAAGTATCTTTGGACAATTTTGGTAAAAGTGTTGAGATTTACAACTCTCAGGACACTTTATTGGCATCTGGTTTTACCGCTGATATTAGTGCCTATGTAACACTTGAAAGTAAAAACGGGGATAAATTAATAAATAAGAAATTAATCAAAGAGAACAGTTCCGTGCTAAGAGAAAGCACAATATCTTCTCCGTTATCGAGACAACCAATGAAATCTTTATCTATTGGTTTATCCAAGAGAATTTCAAGATTAGTCGAGAATTTCGGATGGAAATAGAATTATCTTAAAAGATTATGAAAAATTTTCTAGCACCCTCAATTTTAGCTGGTAACCATGCAAATTTAGCCGATGCATTAAATATTGCTGAATCTGACGGAAGAAAGTGGATACATTTAGACATAATGGATGGACATTTTGTTCCAAATCTTAGTTTTGGTCCCCAAACAGTTTCCGATTTGCGCAAAAAATCCGAACTTTTTTTTGATGTTCATTTGATGCTTGATAATCCAGATCTTTACATCGATGCATTCGCAGAGGCTGGTTCTGATTTGATCACGATTCACATTGAACCTAATTACAATCATATTGAAACGGTTCAACGAATAAAATCGCTGGGGAAAAAGGTCGGCATTGCCATCAATCCATCTACCCCAGTGAGTGATATAATTGAACTTTTAGAGCAGGTAGATGTTGATTTAGTCTTATGTATGACTGTTAATCCAGGATTCGGAGGCCAGAGTTTCATTAGCGATGTGTTACAGAAGGCAAGCCAGCTTAATCAACTTAGGGAAACTTCGAGCAACAAGTTTCTTATAGAGGTTGATGGTGGCGTTTGCCCCGAACATGTTCAACCCTGCCTTGATGTAGGGGTAAATATTTTTGTAGCCGGTACTGCCTACTATAAGGAAAGTCCAGATGGAAGATCTATTTTTGCTAGGTCGACAGGTGAAAGATCCTAAACTTTGATAAAAGGTGCCATAACCAAGGCAACTACGGACATTAATTTTAGTAGTATGTTAAGAGATGGTCCGGATGTGTCTTTAAGTGGGTCACCGACAGTATCTCCAACCACAGTTGCCTTGTGCACTTCTGAACCTTTGGCGTGGGTAACCCCGTCAATTTCATAGCCCTCTTCAACCATTTTCTTCGCGTTGTCCCATGCTCCACCAGCATTTGACTGGAATAGGGCCATTAATACTCCTGATGCAGTAACTCCTGCAAGCAGTCCTCCAAGCATAACAGCTCCGCCACCAAAGCCAATAGCAACTGGTGTGAGGATAGCAACAAGACCGGGAGCAACCATTTCCTTAATCGCTGACTGGGTCGAGATTTCAACGCATTTTCCGTATTCAGCTGAGTCAATAGCTTCATCGAATTTATTTCTTTCTTCTTCACTCCACTCTTCCGAAGGCTTACCTTCATTTTTATTCATAATTTCAAGGGCAGACTTGAGTGCCGGTATATCTTTAAACTGACGCCTAACCTCTTGAATCATGGCCATTGCGGCTCGCCCAACAGCTCCCATAGCAAGAGCACTAAAAAGAAAAGGAAGCATTGAGCCAATAAAAAGTCCTGCCATTACCTTCGGTGCTGATACATCAATTGTAGTAATACCAGCGGTTTCCTTAAAAGCGGCAAAAAGTGCAAGAGCAGTCAGTGCTGCGGAACCAATGGCAAATCCTTTTCCGATTGCAGCAGTGGTGTTCCCCACGGCGTCAAGTTTATCAGTTCTTTGCCTCACTTCTTTCGGTAGTTCCGACATCTCTGCAATTCCCCCGGCATTATCTGAGATCGGTCCGTAAGCATCCACAGCTAATTGGATTCCAGTATTTGAAAGCATTCCCACCGCGGCAATCGCTATACCATAAAGGCCGGCTAATTCATACGCCCCCACAACAGCGGCAGCAAGGATGAGAATAGGAAAGGTTGTGGAATACATTCCAATTCCGAGACCAGCAATAATATTGGTTGCACTACCGGTGATAGATTGTTCAACAATCGATTTAACGGGTTTGGTGTTCGTTCCAGTGTAATGCTCAGTGATTTTGCCAATCGCTAATCCTGATACTAGACCTATAATAATAGCGTAAAATACCCCATCTGATGAGTATTCGAAATTGTTATAATTCCATTTCTCAGGCAAGAAATGATCGATTGCAAAGTACGCACAAATAACCATAGCAATCGAAGATGCGAATTCACCTTGGTTCAAAGCCTTATGTGGATCCCCACCGTCCTTTACTTTTACCAAAAAAGTACCCAGTATTGAGGTGATAATTCCAATTGCACCCAAGATCAGAGGAAGGAAAATAGGCGATAAGTTATTGAGATCATCCTCGAAATTTAGTGAACCGGCTACCATAGCCGCACCTAAAATCATAGTACCTATTATAGATCCTACATAGGACTCAAACAGATCGGCACCCATTCCGGCAACATCCCCGACATTATCCCCCACATTATCTGCAATGGTAGCTGGGTTTAAGGGGTGGTCTTCGGGGATACCTGCTTCAACTTTTCCCACTAAGTCGGCACCGACATCGGCGGCTTTTGTGTAAATACCTCCGCCGACGCGGGCAAAAAGAGCAATCGAAGAAGCCCCAAATGAAAAGCCTGTCAGAACAGAAAGTGTCATATTCAGTGAATCACCACCCTCCAAGGCATTGAAAGTTTGTGAAAAATATGCAAATAATCCGCCAAGTCCCAAAATACCAAGCCCAACCACGCCGAGACCCATTACTGACCCACCGGCAAACGCAACCTCAAGTGCTTTCCCCAAGCTTTCGCGAGCGGCATTAGTTGTTCTTACATTGGCCTTAGTGGCAACGACCATTCCAAGGTAGCCTGCTAAAGCCGAACAAAAAGCACCCACTATAAATGATATGGCAACATATTCATGGCTGTCTGGGTTACGAGCACCACTCCAATACAGAAGTGCTGCTACAGCTATTACAAAAACAATTAAAACTCTGTACTCAGCTTTCAGGAATGCCATTGCTCCTTCCTGTATGCTAGCGGCGATTTTTGCCATTTTTGGAGTTCCTTCAGGCTGAGCGTTGATCTGTTTTGTTTTCCACCAAGTGAAAAGTAAGGCAAATATGCCAAAGGCAGGAATGACGAGCACTAGGTCTTCGATGTTCATTGTGTTTGGATTAGGGAGGGAAGGTTGAGCTTAATTATTAAATTACCCTAAATCACATTTCGAATTTTTTGACAATAACATTGTAAAAACCAATTCTTCAAACTTGCAATTACCACTAAATTCATCAATATCTCAAACATGAGAAATCTGATATCGCCCATTTCTGTGCTATGCGTGCTTATATTTTCCTCTTGTCAAAATGTTTACAGGCAAAACCCTGTACCTTCCCAAAATTCTTCTCAAGAAATGATTGGGGTAAGCGGAGACGCTTTTCAAGTTACCATTGAGGAATATGGAAACTACTTTGAGTCACGTTATGGACTGCTTTACCAAAAGCTAAATGATATGCCTTTTACCGGCAGGGTTTTAATCATCGAAAAAGGTGATAAAGGGGAGTTCGTTGCATCAGATGAGTCTTGGACAGAAGGTCGCAAGGATGGATTAAGTACGAGGTGGTTTTCAAATGGTATTAAAATGTATGAAAGGAACTACAAAGAGGGTCGCTGGCATGGTCCGGTTACCCGATGGTGGCCAAACGGTCAAAAGATGTATGTTCGAGCTTACACCAATGGTACCCGTCATGGTAAAGAAGCCACATGGAGGTCAGATGGATCTCCCATAAAATTAGCGGACGAGCCTTATTTACAGACTAATGAATTAAAGACCGACCCCACTGTAGAGACTGAGGAAGTCGATACCGGTGATGGGAACAAAAACTTTGAGTCCGATTTGAATCCCAGCTCAACTCCAATTGCCAATGAACTTTCTGACCCCACTCCTTTCCCCGACTTGCCATCAGGAAATTCCACTCCAGGGGAGGGTGGTTTTCCTACCCTTCCTGACACTGCACCAGAGGCTGCTCAAAATGACTTCCTTTCTCCTGTCGAAAGTACTCCTCCAACTGATTTACCATCATTTCCAGCACCTAAGCCGGTTGTAGATTCAGACGAATTTCCAGAACTACCAACAAATGAATCAACTGAAAATTTACCCGCTTTCCCACCTTCCCCTGCTGGTAGTGATGACTTCCCCCCTTTACCTGGCTTAGATAGTGTCGATAGTGGCCTTCCTGCGATATCTCCTGCTGGTGATGACTTACCTCCTCTCCCTCCTGTTTCTGGCGATAGCGGTTTACCACCACTCCCTGGTTTAGGTTCATCTGATGAAGGTCTTCCTCCCTTGCCGGGAATCCCCGATGCTGGCGGTGGCGATTTGCCTCCTCTGCCACCTATCTCTGGAGACACCGGTTTGCCCCCTTTACCTGCTTTTCCGGAATAAAACTTAAGTATGGTTTTCGAACGAAGATATTGTGAATCTCTTTTCCAATATTAAGAGGCATTATATTGATTTTCCTTATTAAAGTTTTGCGGATTAGCTCAGATTCTTTATGGTAATCTGTAGCAATGAGCGATCCTAAAGCCAATAAAAGTTTGTCAGATAATTCGTGTAGTCAGGGTGATAAATCAAGAAGGCTGGTTATAGCATCCACAATCGGTGTCTCTGCAGCTTGCGCTCTTTTTCCTTTTGCAGCTGGCTTGACTTCAATTTTAGACCCAGTGGTTAGGAATTCTGGCTCAACGACAAAAGTTCCATGGACTAAAGTAACTTCGGTTGTAAATCTTCCTGATGACGGAAAGCCGGCTAAATTCGAGATCATTCTCGCTGAAGTTAAGGATGCATGGACGACTTACAAAAATGTCCCCGCTGGTGCGGTTTACCTCAGCCGAAAAGGTGATGAGGTAATTGCATTTAATTTAAAGTGCCCACACTTGGGTTGTGCGGTGGATTATCGCTCCAAGACAAATGATTATTTTTGCCCATGTCACAACAGCACATTTGGCTTAGATGGTTCGGTAACAGACGCAGATAGTCCAAGTCCCCGTGGATTAGACACCATGCACACCAAAATAGAAGATGAATTCGTTTGGATACGTTTTCAACAATACCGACCCAATATTGCGGATAAAATACCCCTGTCATGAGTAAATTCTTAGACTGGTTGGACGACCGTTCAGGTATTCGGGGACTCGTTAAAGAGGCACTGTATGAAAAAGTTCCTGGCGGAGCAAGGTGGCGTTATGTTTGGGGTAGTTGTTTAACATTTGCTTTTTTTACCCAGGTTGTAACCGGAACCTTGTTATGGATGTCTTACAGTCCAAGTGCGCAAACTGCCTGGGAAAGCGTTTATTTTATTCAGTATGAAATTTGGGGCGGATGGTTTCTGAGGGGGGTTCACCATTACATGGCCCAGGCCATGATTGTACTGCTCGTTTTACATTTAATGCAGGTTATGATTGATGGCGCTTACCGGGCACCTAGAGAACTAAATTTTTGGTTTGGAATCGCCCTCATGGGGGTTACTTTGGCACTGTCTTTGACTGGTTATTTACTTCCCTGGGATCAAAAAGGTTTTTGGGCAACTGCAGTCGCAACTAACTTAATAGCCGAAGTTCCTTTGGTTGGTCCCATGCTTCAAAAAATTGTGGTTGGCGGAGTTGAATATGGTCACCAAACCATTACCCGTTTTTTTGCTCTGCATGCTGGAATTCTTCCTGCGGCTCTGATTGGTTTGGTTGTAGGTCACATTTATCTTTTTCGTAAACATGGAATTCATGTAAAAGAGCCACGCCCGAAAAAGGACTCGTATTTCTGGCCTGATCAAATTTTAAAAGATGGTGTGGCCTGCTTGGCTGTATTAATGGCAGTTGTGATTCTTACTCTGTATTTTAAAGGGGCTCCCTTGGGTCCTCCGGCTGACCCTTCCAATGAATTTCCAGCCAGACCGGAGTGGTACTTCCTGTTTTTATTTCAGTTATTAAAATATGTCCCTGCTTTTTGGGGTGCGGTCATAATACCAATAGCACTCGGCCTTTTGATTTTTATCCAGCCATTTATCGGGTCATCTAATAAGGGGCATCAATTTAATATCGGATTTTGGTGGTGCCTGCTTGCCGGATCAGCCGGGCTTACATTTTTAGCTTTTTCAGAAGATCGTGAAAACTTGAACCATGGAGCCGCAGTTCGTGAAGCCGATTGGCAAGCTGCACGGGTAGTTGAAATTGCCCAGGAAAATGGAATTCCTCCAGCTGGTGCGGTGACCCTTCTCAGGCAAGACCGCGAGAATAGAGGTCGAAGAATATTTGCTTCTCAATGTTCAAGTTGTCATCGATATAATGGACATGATGGTCGTGGCTATTTGGTTGAAGATGCTCAATCTGCGCCTGAATTAGCTGGGTTTGCAAGCGTTGACTGGACAACTAAACTTCTCAATTACGATCACTATATATCTTCCGAGTACTTTGGCGGGACCGCATTCAAAGAAGGTACTATGGCGAAAAAGGTTTTAAAAAAATTTGACGCAGATGAAACGAAATTACTACCCCAAGTTGCACTTCTATTATCCGACCTTGCGGAGTTGCCCTATCAGGAACCTTTATCAGTAGAGAAGAAAGAAAGTTTGTTGGATATTTTTTATGATGATCTTGCCTGTATTGATTGCCATGATATCGATTCTGAGGGGGAGGGCTCTGCTCCAGATCTTACCGGATATGGATCGAGGAAATGGATGATTGATTTTATCAATAATCCAGAACATGAAAGATTTTACGGAAAGAAAAATGATCGTATGCCTGCCTACGGAAGGGATAAGAAACTATCCACTGAGGAAATTGAGATCGTGGTTGATTGGATACGTTCTACGCCAGCAGATTTTTGAGCTTATTCGTTTAATTGTAATTATGTTTTGGTATTTTATATCAAAAATGTTATAAAAAAGTATACCTAATGAATTTAATTATAAAAAAAGACACACAGGTTTTTGGACCTCATTCATCCGAAGAAATCTCTGTGTTTGTCCAAAATGGGGATTTGAGTCTGAGTGACCTTGCCTCCCCTGAAGGAGAAGAAAATTGGCAACCTCTTCAGGTCTTTCTGACTGATGAATCTGAGGATCAAAATCATGCCTCAATGATGGATCAATTCGAAGATGATGAAGTTGACTACGAAAAATTAAAAGAATGGGAAGACGTGTTTATTGATGAGGACGAAGAAGAAAGTGATATTTCTGAAGACTTGAATGAAGTCGCTGATAATAGTAATTCTGATCATTCGTTACCACCACCTCTTATTGAAACTGAAAGTCCTGCTTCGAGGGAAACAGTAAGTTCGGTTCCTCCTCCCTTGATTATTCCCCCTTTAGTAAACCCTGAGCCTGTCAAACAGCCTGATCCCGTTCCAACTTTTCCAGATGCATCAGGGCGGAATGATGAAAATATTGTTCCTCCGCTCCCTAAGTTACCTCCTCCCCCAGACCGTCCATTGGATGGTCAAGATAAAGGGCAGGAGAAAGGATCTTCTCGGGCACCCCGTGATAGGATTTCAAATTCCCGTAAGATAAAAGGTTTGAACTCTAAACAGACAGTCATTGTCGTTAAGGGGGAAGGAATTATTGCCAAAATTTATTCAACTTCACTGTTTTTTATTATTTTGATTATAATTGTATCTCTTCTTGGCTTTGCCGGGTTAATTTTCGCTCCAGATCGTACGATTCCTATTTTAACAAATCTTGGTGTACCATTGACCTTAATCGAAACTATTGTTTCACCCGTTAAAAGTTCTTAATTTCCGTTTATGAATGTTTATGTATCAAGAGATGGAGAAACTTTTGGTCCCTACACGGATGAGCAGGCAAGGCAATTTTTACAATCAGGACAATTACTTGGTTCAGACTATGCACTTTATGAAGGCGAATCAGAATGGAAGACTTTAGGTGATTTATTGGGTGTCAATCAACAAACTCTCTCACCAAATCAACTTCAACAAAACCCTGAACAATCTTCGCAGCCCAAGCAAAAAAAAGTAGTAAAAAAGAAAATCGCGGGAAAAAAGAGTACGAAAGTTCAAATGAACCGTGGACAAAGTTCTGTTGTAGTAAAGAAGCAAGGCATTCTTTCCCGAATTTTTTCCACTGTCATTATTTTTGCTGTGACCTGTGTAGTAGTTTGTGGTGCGGTAGCTGGTTTATATTTCGTTTTTCCAGAAAAAGTTGCCCCCATGCTCAAGGTTTTCGGAATTTCAACTCAGAACCGTGCTTCAAACCAGGCAAATAATGTTGCCTCGGTTACGGAAATGAAAACAACACCAAACGATAATACTTTAAATGGTGAAGACCGTCAGCGATTAAGGTCAGCAAATATTATCTTGTTGTCTACTGAAGATGGAGATGGCTTGCGCGTTATGTCACCTGTGGACAAAGATCAGGGTCTTA
>ERZ807291.5999-NODE-5999-length-14886-cov-9.078956_pt1 | contig 14886 bp, 18 predicted proteins | sample MGYA00521257_ERZ807291 | MGnify/ENA primary metagenome ERZ807291 (study PRJEB31413, sample SAMN03169783) | marine metagenome | biome: Marine; feature: Water; material: Subsurface seawater | place: North Sea | collected 2011-04-28 | depth 1 m m ...
TCCTTCTTCTACAGAAGCTCCTTCTTCTACAGAAGCTCCTTCTTCTACAGAAGCTCCTTCTTCTACAGAAGCTGATTCTTTAGAAGATTTAAATTTACTGGTCATCCATGGGTCAGGTTCATCTAATACTTCTTCAATTTTATTAGATTCTGCTTCCAACCGTTCTCTTTCAGCATCCTTAAGTTTTTCTCGTTTTTGATCTTCATAGAATATATCTCTGTTAATTTCATTCTTTTTATATTCTTGCATGAGTGTATTAAGTTCTCCTTCAAGATATTCTTCATCCTGAACTTGATCTGCATTAGGATCCCATGGTAACCAATAACCTACCTGACCAACGAAAACATGGAATGATCTATCGGTTCTTTGCAAATCTTTTGCTCTTCTTTCGGCTTGATCATAACTATCATAACATCCACGCACTTTTACGCCACGTATACTGGTTTTTTTATCTGACACTTTTTCAAAAGCTGTATTAAGTTCATCGTTAAATTTATATTTAAAATCATCGTATTTACTTTTGAATTCAGTATAAGTATATTTCATTTCAAGTCTAAGTTTTTCAACAATATCTCTTTCTATTTTATTTTTAATATCATCAGAACATTTCTTTATGACTTCTCCAACTTGATTCTCTAATTCACCACATCGTTGATTCATAAATTTATTAAAAAGAAACAATTCCTTCTGTTTCATTAATTCGTCAGGTGATACAAATGAAATACAGGTATAGTTTTGTCCTGGTATTGGTTTATCAACATCTAAATAATCTACTTTATCCATTTTATAGAATTAATAAATTTAATAAACTTTAAATAGTTTAATTAAAAATATAATAATATAGTAATGACAAATATTAGAGAAATTTTACGACGATTAGTTAAATATTTAATATTAGTTTTAATAGTAGCATTTGCATGCTTCACATTAATTAAAAATAAATTAACCAATTATGAAATAATGTTAATATCACTAACTGCAGGTATGATTTATAATATATTAGATTTAGTATCACCATCGATTCAATTAAAAATAGATAAAAATTGTGGTGTCTAAAAAGTATAGTTATTTAACTAAACAAATCATCTATATTTTCTTCATTTATATGTTCAGGATTATCATCTACAGGGTCTGAACTACCTTTTATCTCTTTAGTTTTTTTTTTCTTTTTAAGAAAGAATATTTTTTTACGTGTATCTTTATCAACAAAGGGTCTAATAATTGCATACAATGATTTTATCATAATAGTAGCATTTTTAACATAAATAATATCTAAATTATCAGGATATTTTTCTTGACAATAATGAATCATCATTTTAACAAAATCTAAATCTAATTCTTTTAATTTATAATCTTTTAAATCAACATATGTTTCTAATGTAATAATTTTCATATGTTTATTTCTTAATTCAATTGTTTTTTCTATTATAGCAAATATATATTTAATTATGTCTTCATAATTCTTACTTTTTTTAAAATATTTAATTACGACATTCAATCGTAATTTGTTATCTATAAACATGAATTTTTCTTTATCGTGTTCCATTTAATTATTTTATAATAAAAAAAAAACAAATTATATACTCGGTATAAATTCCCATCTTAATTCTGTACATATTTTTTTCCAAATTACGTCTTGTTGATGCAACTTTTCACGACTCTTAAGCAATACAAAACATGGTATAAATTCATCTAATTCTATAAGTTGTACAAATTTATGTAATATATAGGAATATGACAAAAAATTCTTACGTTCACTTGGGCAATGATTTTGAAATGGTATCTGAATTTCTTTAAACATACGACGAAGCTCCTCTTCAGTTTTCCGTGTCATTATTGGTGGTGGTATACCATTTAATTTATTTATAATATGTGGAATATGTTCGTAATATTTATTTTTCTTTAACTTTTTTAATATTTCTCTAAGTTTCGTTTGTGTTAAATTATTTACATTAATAATACGTTCTTTTTTAAGTTCAACTAAAATTTCATCATAAATTTCTTTTGGTATATCTGTAGATTCTTTTGCTTGAAATTGTGCTAACCATTCATTAAAATGATTTATCCGTTTGTAAGCAAAATAGCTTATTTCGCGGGGAGGATCTTTGTATGATGGTTTGTCGGAATCTATTAATATTTTATGTTCGTCACCACATGTTTCACATATCATTTTTCCTTCTGCTAAAAATAATTTTCGTTCTTTATTGCATGGCACACATATATCTATATTTTTATTATCTATATTTTTAAAATTAAAATTATTAGTTTTATTTAAATAAGAATCATAAATTTTAGACTTAGAAGAACCATTTTGATTAGAATTAATATTAAAATATTCAGATACTGATTTAGTATTATTTTTATTTTTTTTAATATTATTAATTATACTTTTATCACTATTTTCAATTTTATTATAATATTCAAATAATAAATGTCCCGTATCAAGAAAATAATCAATCTCATTATTTTTATTTAATTTTTCGATACTTTCTTCCAACTTAATAATTTTATCTTTTATATCAATAATTTTATCAACATTTTTTTTAAAATTTTTATCTAATAATTTTAATGTTTGTTTAAGTGAAGTAAGGTCATTTTTTTTATTACATATTAATTCCTTTTTTTGTTCTAAATCTAATATTTTATTAGTATGTCTTGCATCTAAAGTAATTCTATTATCAATTATTTTTTTAATTGGTTTATTTTTTACTTTAAATGCCATTTATTTAAATAAATATATTTCTCTAAATATGTGTATCTTTAAATAAGATATAAAAACTATTTTATAAATGTATTTAGAGTAAAAATTATACTTAAAGATTATAAAATATTGTTTTATATATATGGGAGGTGGATTATTACAAATCGTAGCATATGGATCTCAAGATATATATTTAACTGGCAATCCTCAAATCACATTTTTTAAAGCTGTTTATAGGAGACATACTAATTTTTCTATGGAATCTATAAAACAAATGATAAATGGAACCGCTGAATTTGGGGAAGAAATAAATATAACTCTACAAAGAAATGCTGATTTAGTTCATAAAATGTATTTACAAGTAAAATTACCGTCAATTAATATTAGTGCCAGTAATGCTGATTCTAATACATGGAGTGCCTTTAGATGGGTTAATTGGATAGGACATGTATTAATAAAAGATATTGAAATATCAATTGGTGGTCAAAAAATAGATAAACATTATGGAGAATGGCTTCATATATGGAATGAATTATCACAAACATCCGGTCATGCAGCAGGGTATGCTGAAATGGTTGGAAATGTTCCTAAATTAACTCAAATTTATAGTTCTAATTCAACAACAGCAAATAGTTCTCCAGAATATATGTTATTTATTCCTCTACAATTTTGGTTTTGTAGAAATCCTGGTATGGCATTACCACTAATCGCACTACAATATTCAGATATTGTAGTTACTATTAATTTTAGAGAATTAAATGAATGTTTATGGTCTAATAAACAAAATGTATCATCATACAATATAAGTTCTGGTAAAGATGTTTTTTCGACCGTTCCAAGTATAGCAAGTAATACATATTTATATGTTGATTATATATACCTTGATACAGATGAACGCCGTAGATTTTCGCAAGTAGCACATGAATATTTAATAGAACAATTGCAATTTAATGGAAGTGATACTTTAACTACAACTAATTCTAATATAAAACTTAATTTTACCCATCCAGTGAAAGAAATAATATGGGTTATACAACCTACAAATTTTACAAAGAATGGATATACACAAAGTAGAGCAGGTCATCAATATTTTAACTATACTGATATGTGGGATTACACCGGGTTTACAGGAACTCCTGAACCTGATTCAGGACCGGGTATGATTGGTGGTAAATCGCAGCAAAATTTATGGTATGGATTACCAACCGTAAAATTAGAAGGTAATTTAACGTATAATAATAATAGCTTACCAAATGGTACAACAACAACACCTACGTATAACAACTTAAATGCTGGTTATAATGATATTAAAGAATATACACATTCAAATGGCAATATAAATCTTAATGATAGTAAAGGATTATGGTCTACTTCTAATAATGTTGGATTATTAGATGGTGGTAAAAATTGTGTAAGTAAAGCATACATAACATTAAATGGAAATAATAGATTTTCCGAAAGAGAAGGTAAATATTTTAATTTAGTTCAACCCTATCAGCATCACACAAATTGTCCTGCACCCGGTATTAATGTGTATTCATTTTCTATAACACCTGAAGACCATCAGCCTTCGGGAACATGTAATTTTTCAAGAATAGATAATGCTCACCTTAATGTAACTTTAACAGATAATACAATAAGTACAACATATAATAGTGGTTCTGCTAAAATTAAGATTTATGCAATAAATTATAATATATTACGAATTATGAGTGGGATGGGAGGATTAGCATATTCTAATTAAATATTCTCCTTTGTAAATAAAATATATACTCCTGAAATAATAGTAAAAATCCCGAATATTTTCCTCAATAGATTTATATTCATCTTAATAGTATATTTAGATGATATAGCAGCACATAAAGTAAATATGAGTGCCATATATAATCCACCATGAATGTCTATATTTTTAGATTTATAAAATTGATATACCGAAAATAAACCAATCGGAGGTAATAACATTACAAGTGATGTTCCTATTCTCATTTTTAATGATTTTAAAATACCAAAAATAGATAATAATGGAACTACTAATATTTCTGAACCTGCGCCAATCATACCACCCCATAATCCACTTATAATACCAACTAAAGTTAATCCTATCCAATAATTCATATAAATATAGTTATATTTAAAAATATATATATAATAATTTATATGGACGCCCATTTATGTCATAATGACGAAGAAGAATGTCCTATTTGTTTAGATAGTTTAAGTGTTAATAATATTAAAATTTTACCTTGTAATCATAAATTTCATACATTATGTGTTAATACATGGTTACAAAAAAAAAATATTTGTCCTTTATGTAGATTTCCATTGTCATATACTTATAAATGTAAATATTTGAAAGGATCATTTTTCAATTATAATATTACTATTAATGATGACCATATTATTTTTAAGAATTGGTATAAAAAACGTACTTTTTTTTATAAAAAAATGAAGTCTATTTCATACAAAGGTACTATATTTAATATTAATTATTATAAAAATAATAGTTTTATTGTCAGAACTTTTAAATTTAAAAATAAATTAATGTGTGAAAATTTTTTTAAATTAATTACAAACAAATTTGAATTGTAATCTTAAAAAATAATAATCAATAATAATGAATATTAATGATCTACCATATGAATTACAAGAACAAATTTTAGTACATATATTGCCTAATAAAACGTGTAATATAGAAGAATTTAAAAATTATTTTCTAGTGAATAAATTATGGTATAAAATACTTAATTCAAATACAATGATGAGTGCATTTTCAATTAAAAATGAAATTAAAAAAGAAAATGAAAAAGTTACATATTATTACTTAATTAACCGATTATGTATAGAAAATTTGATGTTCAAAATTAATCCATTATTTTTAACAGTAATGACTTATAATAATATAATTAAATTACCATTTTGTACATTTAAATGTTCTAACTGTATTGATGGACTATGTCATTTAAAAGATTCTGGTCTATGTTATAGACATAATCATCTTATTTTTAAATATATTACACATCCTATTATGCGTGGTATAGATGATTCAGGAAGGATATATATATTATTTTGCTATAAAAATTTAAATACAAAACTATATCATTATGAATTTATATATAATAAATTAATTAATGATGATATTTTCTTAACATTTTCAGGTCAATTTAATAAAACATATATAGGAATGATAAGTGAAAATAAAGAATATGATCCAGATTATATTTATGAACGAGAAATAAATATATGTTCATTTAGATATATGAAAAAATTAATTTATAGCACAAAATGTGGTGTTCCAGTTTATGATCATATTTCGCAAACATTTAATGAGTCAGATAAAGAATTTATTAGTCTTTATTGTTAAAGTTCTATTTTGTTATTCATATTTATTAGTAGATTAGTGTTATTTAAAGGTAATACTTTTCCACTTAATTTTTCCCAATCTCCTAATTGTTTTTTACATTCTTTAATTTTTTGTCCTAAAAACTCGGATTCTTTCCAATAACATTTTGTTTTATATTCATTTGAGTTTCTAATCCCTCTTTTAATAGGGTTAATACATTGGTTCTTATCATATTTATCACATGGACTATGTTTATTTTTTTCAACAAGTTTATTTACAAGAAAAAATGTTGAATTTAGTTTTATTTGCTTTTCAATATGATCTAAAAATGCTTGTTCACTTAACTCTGTAACATCGGAATTTGATGAATCCATTATATAGTAATTATTAAATCTTTTTTTTATACAATACCAATGTTGACCAACCGAACCTGGAAACCATTTAGGAGCTTTACCTTTTGTATTAATTATAATTCCAAATGAATTATCTATATAAGATATTAAAAATTGTTGCTTTTCATCTTTAGTTAAACCTTCGATATGTTTAAAAAATGGTTCTAACCAAGATGGTGCTTCTGGCATATATGCGTTCCATACTATGGGATCAGTAGATAATTTAAAATTAGATATAATATTTAGATTTTCTTTATTATCGTGTGTGTTAATATGTTTTTTTTTCCCTTCAATATATAATTTTAAATGTTCATGCTCTATTATATGACTTTCAAGCTTAAATAAATCTAATGTTCTATTAATTACTGTCGTATCATAATTTTTTCTTATAAACCCTGGTAATAATTCTTTCGCATTTTTTTTAATTTGTCTTAAATTTGTACTGTTAATTTTTTTTCGGTCTCGTATATAATCACTATGTATTTGTTTAGCCATTAGGTCCATTGTATCACTTGGTAAATTTAAACGAAGTAAATTCATAACAGTATAAAAGCCACATACAGCAGATATAATAGGTGTTTGTTTTTTATGTTTATAATCACTTTGTTCATATAATTTTAGTTGAGGATTTTCGAATAAATTTATTTGTTTACTCGATTTACTCGACTTACTCGACTTACTCGGTTTACTTAAATTACTTAAATTACTAATATCAATAAGATTATTTAAATCAATATCTAGTTTTATTGATAAACCATCTATTTTTTTTTTACATATATTAATATTATAAAAAGAATTATTATTCCAATAATAAAGTCTATATTGACAATATTTTTTCTTTTTATCTGCAAATTTCCCCTTTACTATAAAAAAATCACCATCAGTTAAATTATGTTTTAATTTATTATTATAATAATCTATTCTCCAAATATATTCCATATAATTATGTCCTTCATTAGTACTATGTGATTTAATGGAATTCATTTCAGTATCTCTAAATCTATCAAGTGGTATATCCCAAAGACCAGTATTAGGGTCTTGTATTGACTTTAACCATGCTACCCCATTTAATGGGGTTTTATGAAAGCCTTGTTTACGTGCAATAGTTGATGTTTGTCTGCTACCTGGTCCTGTTGCGTATGTGTGATTTATACCTTTTAAATGAAGTTTATTAACACGTTTATTTATAGGTAATGGAGTTCTAGGAATTGTGTGTGGTTTATTACTATTTTGGTAAGATTTCATTGAAACTGCTTTAAATGGGACTGACTTCTGACTTGATTGAGTACGAGACAGTATATTGGGTTTTATTGTTTTATTTTTTTTATAGCACTTTTTTTTTTGTTTATTATATTTACATCCACGTTTAACAGCACATTTAATCTTTTTATATTTAGAACAAGAATCATCTTCATTCTGTAAAATAGCATTGTTTGTTTTTTTTATATGTAATATGTCTGGTTCTGACCCAAATATCACTGGTCCTAGAGTGGATTTTTTACGTTTATTAAAATCAGATTTTTTATCTAAAAAATCTGAGTACTTAGATTTTTTAGATCTCTTTTTGCTTGATTCTAACTTTAATCTACTTTTTGGAGAGATAATAGGTGGTTGATTTTTTTTTTTGTTGTTTTGAGATGGAGAAGGAGAATGTTGATGTCTTTTCTTCAGATCCACACATCCATATACCGTATTATTTTTCAACTTCTCATTCCTTTGTCTTTTACCTTCTTTTTCTTTTATATTATTAAGTGTACGTTTTTCCCATTTTACAGGTCTCCATTCACAATTATATGATTGTATACATTTTTCCTTTTCATTTTTATCACTACATCTTAAATTATTATTTATACTAATTTTTAATTTAGGAATAACTAGTTTCTCTAATTTATTTTTTTTTAAAAAATTCCATTTTTTTTTTGTTTTTGTTTTCCCTTCTTCAAATTTTCTCAGCTCCCTCTCTATCTCTCTCTCTTGCTCTCGCTCTCTGTTCTCTGCTTTCTCTCTTTTTGTTTTTTTTCTAAATACATTACCAACTTTACCCATTAATCTTGATAATACTCCTCTTTTGTTAGTTAATTTTTTTTTAATTTTGTTAATGTTATTTCCGATGTTTTCAGTTCCGAATATACTATTATTGTTTTCATGAATAAAAGAATTAGGATTCTCTTGCCAATTTATAGGCTCATTCACGGGGGATTTTTCATAAAGAGAATTACGTAGTTTATTTTCATATATAGATATAGGATTATCATTATTTTCATAATTATGGGATTCATTATTCTCATAAATATTAGGTACTCGTTTTTTACTTTTTTTATTTCTTGTTTGACTTGAAGTTCTACTTGTTTGACTTGAAGTTCTACTTGTTTGACTTGAAGTTCTACTAGTTCTACTAGTATTTATTAAAGAAGGTTTTTTTGACAAAGTATTAAAAGGCATTATTATATTACTAGAAATTATTTCTACAATCTTCATTATAAATCTTTACTATAATGTCTGGTAATTGATTATTTTTAAATAAGGTCTTCATTAAATCTCCATCATAATAGCCTATAAGTTGAAAATGATGTTGATCTAAATAATACATAATAATTGTTTTATCATTTTCTCCTAAATCTAACGAAGCCATTGGATGGACCGTACAATTGCTATTTAATATAATTATATTAAGTTTTAATTTTTTTTGCAAGAGTTGTAGCAAAATATGGTCTCCCCAAAAGTTATCACCACCTTTAACAATTTCTTTTTTTAATTGACCTATAGTTTTAATATCATTTGGATTCCAGCCTCCTCCAAAATTAAACTCATTTTCTTCAAAATCTATTTTATAATTTTCTAATATAAAATGAAAATTATTTTTATTTATTTCATTCGCCGCCAAAACCCTCAATGTTTTAACATCATATTTAGGCATTCTTAATTTAGATAAAAACTCAGTGTTTAATGCTTCGCATAAAACATGAAAAAAACAATCACCATCACCACCACATTCTAATAAACCAAAACACGAATTACCTTCTTCTTTTAACCTTTTTTTCCACCCTAAATTTAATTTAGTCCATCCATATTCACCTAAATAATTGTGCCAATTTTTCTTTTTTATTTTTTTAGAATTAGAGGGTGATTCATAAAAAGTTTGACCGTTATTAATGTAAATACTATCGGTTAAATAATAATTCATCTTACTATATGTATATTATTTATTTTTAAGTATTATAAGCCTCTTACAATATTAGAAAATTGTAGTGGTGATACATTATTACCTAAAGGAACTGCAGGAGCTTTGGCAATATTAACTTTAATAGGCTCGTCATTTGCAGCTGGAAGAAATACACTTTGATCTATTAAATTTGGAACAACAGGACGATGATTATCCTTTACAACTAAACGGTTTGAAATATTATAATCAAATGGTATTTCTACTTTATCTTGTGGGTCTTGACATAACCACTCCCATCGGTTCCAACCTGTACCCTTAAGGTTGCATGCTGGATTACTTAACAATGTATTTTCAGTAGGGGGCATATCACAATTTTTAAAATTGACAACTTCTATCGAATTATCAATATCTCCGGTTTTATTAAATTTTGGAACAAAACTATCATTACTACAATTACTAAGCTTTCTATTAATATTTATTAACTCAGAGTCAACATCTATCATTGGCATTTTTTTAGCCACACTATTACCACTTCTCTGTAAAATTATTTGTGGATCTCTATTATAACAATCTTCACACGAAATAAATGGCGTATTTAACTGATATTCTCCTGGCCCAATCGATTCCGAAATCTCTTGCTTATAAGAACATGTATCATAATCAAGTCTATTAAAGCTCATATATATTTATAGAAGATAATTATTTTTGAATTTAATTTGTATTTTAAATTAATTTGTAATTAAAAAGGAATATTAAAAAGGAATATATATAAATTTATCAAATTGTGAATATAATTGTTCTTTTGATCCGTTATTATCTATTTCATAATCTATATGTTTAATTAATTTAATTTCATTTTCAGAAATATGACTATCATTTAATTCTATATTTCTATTTATTTTTATTATATTGAAATTATGTTTTTTTAAAATATTGACTTCATGATTAAATCGCACATCAGCGATTACTATATTTTTATCTTTATTTTCTTTTAAAGAAATCTTCAAATAATTTTACCCATAAACCTTTTACAACAATTTTATCTTTAATTTCTGGAAATAATTCATAGATTTTATATTGACCAAACTCAGTTCCTATACGTTGAAACATTACTCGGGGACTAACACCCCATCGGTCATCTATAACTTCTTTTAAATTTCCATTTAATTGTTCCTCATTTAAATTAAACATAATTTTAGCAATTTCTTTAACAGGGTCTGCAAAACTATATTTAATAAATTGGTTTTCTTTAACTAAATAATCTGCTAATGTATCTTTACCACAACCTTTATTTCCTAAAAGACCAACTCTATCCATATTAAAACTTTTTCAAAAAAAGTTTAGATATTTATGTGCTGTAATTGATTAATATAAGAAGATAAAGTTCTGTTATCATAACCATAAGATGTTAATTGTTTGAGTGTATTAATATGGCTATTATTCATTCTAATATTATTTAATGTTCCATTATCTACACTACCACCACCGCTTATAGCACCTGAACTAATTGTGTTATTATTAGAATTATTATTAGAATTACTTGAATTATTAGAATTACTATTTGACATCAATCCACTTAATTTATTCATAACGGGTTTTGATAACATTTTAACAGGCTTTAAAGCTATATCAAACATAGTTCCTATAAATCCACCACTTTGTTTACTTCTTTTGATTCTTCTCCTTTGTCTAATACGCATACTTCTTTTACTTCGTTTACTTCGTTTACTTCTTATACGTTTAATTTTGCGGTTTCTTTTATTAATTGATTTTCTATAGTTCATACTATTAATATAGAAAATTAATTTCCACAAGTGCTAAAATTTGGTTGTGGTGGCAACGAAACTGGTTTATATCTGATCATATTACATGATGGTAAATGAACTTTATTTGTATCTATAACATGTTGATTGCCATTAGTATCTTTATAAACAATATTATTTGGTTTACAATTTGCTATATTTTGATTGGCACAACTTGAAGTATATTTTTGGGTTGGACAAAGAGAAGCTTTACGAGTAATACCCATTAAATCTGTTTCAAGATCAACTAAATTACCTTGAATGTGACTTACTGCTGTTCCACCAACAAGTCCAAGCTCCATTCTACATTTATTACAATTTTCATATCTTACTGAATCTAACAAGTATTCTAAAGTACCCGCATTTTCATTTAAACGTGTTCTATATTCGCACGTGTCATACATTAACCTATTTGAACTCATATATATTTATATAAGATATTTATTTAAAATAAAAAAATTAATTAATTGTAAAGACATCCCATTTTATTTTGTAATAAATTTTTAACAACATCTGAATCTGTAGAACGGTTCATGTAATCAGCATATTTAACTGAATCCCGTGATGAAATACCACCACGAACCCAATTGCATGTAACGTGATCCTGAATTATATTTTTTGGATTTTGAATATTCCGTTCTAAATTAGGAACAAGTGGTGTGAAAACACGGTCTTGATCATAATACTGCATTTGACCGTGTCTCTTAATCATTTGAGAATTTAAAAGCTTTGATTCTAAATTCGGATTTGCTTTTCCTTTAGAAACTGATGGTGTTGTCAAATATGGTCGAGGAAATAATTGTTGGTCTGTTTTATTATGCCGTTTGACTGTCCCTTGTCTTAATACACTGTCATTATTAATATTGCATTCTGAAATACCATATCCATCTTTAACAATAACACCTTGATTTTCTAAAGAAGTGTTTAAAACATTATCTAAATTACATTCACACGACGAATAATTACTTAACATATAGTCATTAATATTAGTATTTTGTTTAATTTCACTATTTTCATAACATACATCATTTATTAAATTAGAATTAGTATCTAAAACAAATTTACCAGTATTCAATTTAGAACAATTATTTTCATAATTAAGACTGCTTAATTTTCGGTTTGTTGACATTATAATAATTAATTATATTTTTTTTTTATAATTTATAATTAAAATCATTCTTTATTAATTTCGTCCAACGTTTTACTATTAAAAGTACACGATCTATATTGTTTTAAAAGCATACTATCACCTGATGCACATGATACAGGTGTTTTGTACAACCAATTTGCAAATGCGGATTGATCATTAGGTATACGTGTATTTGGCATTGAATAAAATCTTTGTTGGTTATTTCTATTAGAAAATATACTTGATGTATTTTGATATAATCTATCACAAAACTTTTTATCTATACTTTCTAATACTGTATTATTTTCAACATTACAAGCTTTTTTATTTTTGTATGGATTATCACCAATTAAAGGATTCATTAATGGATTATCTTTAGTTGGTTTTTGACAATTTTTTAGAACATTATTTACATTTTCATTAACATTTTCATTAACATTTTCATAATTAAGATCATTATGAGTTGTATCATCTCCATCGTCAAAAAATTCTCGCCCTTTAAATACATACAGTAAATATGATGATACAATAGTTACTAGTATAATATAAAAATAGAGGTAATTGCCGCATGTTAAATACAATAATATTGATAAATATAATGCAAATCGTGTAATAGTATTAATTTTTTCACCCATAGACATCGTTGATGTTGGTACTATTTTAAATAAATTATCTTTACTGAAAAGTAAATTTATATTAGAAAACCAAATATTATTATCCATTAATATATACAATTAAAAAAAATGTCTATTTTATTAAATAGACATTAAGTAAAAATAATTTTAAATTAGTTTTTATTTTTTCGTGCTTCTAATTTTTTCTTTAATCTATCACGTGTAGGATTATTATAACTTGGAACATTCGGTGGATTTTCTTTAGACATTTCTTTTTTTGCAGTGTTAAGCAACGTATCAAATAACGGATTATTATTACCTAACATTCCCATCATGTTTTGTGCTTCGTTTAATAGATCTCCTTGATTTACATTACCACTTGTTAGTTTTGTTTGAATTTTTTTACCTACATCCTGTATCAAATTCATAAATTTCATAGGATTATCACCGCTCATTAATTTACCAAATATATCTCCTATATTAGAATTTCCATCATCCATATTTAAATTCATATCATCCAAATTTATATCACTTGCTAATTCTTTAGCCAAATTTCCAATTAACCCATTTGATAATATATCTTCATTAGGAGCTTCCTTATTTTCAGATAAATTTTGTAACATATCTAATAATTCTTTATTTTCAGGATTTATAGTTTCATCTAAAGGTTCATTATTTCTCTTTTTCTTAAGACTTTCAACTAAAGATTTAATTCTATCTGTATCACTAATAATAGTATCACCAATTACAAATAATGTTTGTAAATAATCCCATATCGTTTTCTTAATTGAATCATCAGTTTTTTCATTTTCCCAAATATCCTTGAAATCTAAATTCTTAAGAAAACAAATTGTATCTTTAAATAAATCATCATTTTTAGCAGAAATTAATTCTTTATGATTGCCGAATTTTCTCATAAATCGTTTAACATATTTATCATCATTACAATTATCTAATTCTAATAGTTCTCCATAATATTCATCCAACGTTTCTTTATATTCAGGATAAATCTTAATAATATTATTAATAAATAATTTAAAAGTAGAATTAAAATACTCTATATTTGTTTGGGTCATTATATATTAAAAATAATTTAAAAGATTTTATTTAACGCAAACCTTTCTATAAAAAAGGTTGGTCAAAAAAATTAAGGTTTTGTTAAAACTTTTCTAAAGTTTATTTAATTTATCATATCACTTAACTTAATTAATGATAAAAGATATTCCCATATTTTTTCTTTATTTGCGGAACTTAGTACATTCCAATAATTTTTTAATTTTTGAATAATGCCTTCAACACCTTCAGATTTAGTATTATTAACAATCTCTGTATAATTATTTTCTAAAAAAAATGATTCATCTTTTTCTTCTATCTTTTTCCTAAATAAAATCATATAATTTTTATATAAAGAACAAATTTTTTTAGCGTTAGCTGAATTAATCATCATAATACCACGCTTATAAACTTTAAAATCATTTTCTTCTGGAAATGTCATAATTAAATCATCATTAAATTTAATTACTAAATTGTTGAATGCAGTTAAATAAGTATTACTCATTTAAATATACTAATAAATTTATATATAAATATAACCTTATACTTTAAATAAACTTTAGAAAAGTTTTTTTCTAAAGTTTATTTTTTGTTAAAACTTTTCTAAAGTTTATTTTTTGTTAAAACTTTTTCCTAAAAAGTTTATTTTTTGTTAAAACTTTTTCCTAAAAAGTTTATTTTTTGTTAAAACT
>ERZ807291.6012-NODE-6012-length-14868-cov-6.926348_pt1 | contig 14868 bp, 13 predicted proteins | sample MGYA00521257_ERZ807291 | MGnify/ENA primary metagenome ERZ807291 (study PRJEB31413, sample SAMN03169783) | marine metagenome | biome: Marine; feature: Water; material: Subsurface seawater | place: North Sea | collected 2011-04-28 | depth 1 m m ...
GGAGTATGAAGATCAACAGCTGGTCGTTCGTGCTTCTTTGCTAATTCACCAACGGTTAGATATAGTTTTTTACCAAGAGCACCACCTGGATGATGTTGGGCAAAATCTTCTGCATTGAATTTTTTTAATTTCAACAAACAAACAGCAAGTGCATCCCCAACGGCTAGCTGAACTGTTGTACTTGTTGTTGGAGCTAAATTATTTGGGCAAGCCTCTTTTTCGACATAAGTACTGATTACTTTGTCTGCTGTTTTTCCAAGGTACGAGTCCAAATTTGCAGTAAAGGCAATTACTAAATTACCGCGTTTTTTAATGAAAGGGATTAAAGCCTGAATTTCTGGTGAATTTCCACTTTTAGAAATACATATTACAGCATCCTTTTTTTGGATGATCCCTAAATCTCCGTGAATGGCATCAGCAGCATGCATAAATACAGCAGCAGTACCTGTTGAATTTAATGTTGCTACTATTTTCATTGCAATAACAGCACTTTTTCCAATTCCAGTTATAATAACCCTGCCTTCAAAATTCGATAAATATTCTACAGTAGAAACAAATTGATCGTCAAGTGTTGCTATTAAATCACGAATTGCTTTTGATTCAAGTTCAAGAGTTGTTTTTGCATTTTCTAAAATATGCTCTTTATTTAACAATAGTTTGATATATTATATTAAGTTAATTAAGTAAGTGTTATATTTATTGATACAAATGTAAAATAATTTTGATTCAAAGAGGTAATTAAATGTCGCATACTCCACTTCAAAAAGAACTTAAAAAACATTTCGGCTTTTCTAAATTTAAAGGCTTACAAGAACCCGTTATTGAAAACCTTATGGAAGGTAAGGATTCTTTTGTTATTATGCCTACTGGAGGAGGAAAGTCACTTTGTTATCAACTACCTGCATTAATTTCTAGAGGAACAGCAATTGTTGTCTCACCATTGATTGCCTTAATGAAAAATCAGGTTGATGCAATTCGCGGAATTTCTTCCACAGAGGGAATTGCTCATGTTTTGAACTCATCGCTTACTAAAACAGCAATTCAACAAGTAAAGCAAGATATTGTTGACGGAGTAACTAAGCTGCTATATATTGCTCCTGAATCGCTTGTAAAAGAAGATACTCTAACATTTCTAAAAACAGTTGATTTGTCTTTTCTCGCTATAGACGAAGCACATTGTATATCTGAATGGGGACATGACTTTAGACCTGAATATAGGAATTTGAGGGTAATGCTTGAAAAAATAGAAAAAGACCTTCCAATTATTGCCCTAACGGCAACAGCCACAACTAAAGTTCAGGAAGATATTCTTAAAAATCTTAAAGTGCCCAATGCTAAACTTTTTAAAGCATCCTTTAACAGACCAAACCTCTATTACGAGGTTCAACCAAAAACAGATCAAATCGAATCTGGCATTATTCGTTTCGTTAAACAGAACGAAGGCAAATCAGGAATTATTTATTGCCTCTCTAGAAAAAAGGTCGAGCAACTTGCGCAAACACTTCAGGTAAATAATATTAAAGCAATCCCTTATCATGCAGGTTTAGATAATAAAACCAGAGTGAAGAATCAGGATATGTTTCTAAAAGAAGATTGTGACGTAGTTGTTGCTACCATAGCTTTTGGAATGGGGATTGATAAACCCGACGTTCGTTTTGTGGTTCATCACGATATACCTAAAAGTATTGAAAGCTATTACCAAGAAACTGGAAGAGCAGGGCGTGATGGTGGAGAAGGTCATTGTTTAGCTTATTACTCTCACAAAGACATAGAAAAGCTCGAAAAATTTATGGCTGGGAAACCAGTTGCGGAACAAGAAATTGGTTTTGCTCTTTTAAATGAAATGGTAGCTTTTGCTGAAACATCAATATCACGAAGAAAATTTATTCTTCATTACTTCGGAGAAGAATTCGATAATGAAACTGGTCTAGGCGGGGATATGGACGACAATATGCGTTTCCCTAAAAAAAGATCAGAAGCTCAAGACCAGTTGATGTTGCTCATCGAAACCATCAAACAAACAAGAGAACAATTTAAATCAAAAGAGATTATAAAAACTCTTTTAGGAGAATCAAATGCAATAATTAACAGTCATAAAACATCAGAATTAGAGGTATTTGGTAAAGGTAAAAATGAGCGCGCTTCATACTGGATGGCATTAATTAGGCAGGCTATTGTTGCTAAATTTATCTCCAAAGAAATAGAAACCTATGGGGTTGTTAAGGTAGCTGAGAAGGGTAAGGAATTTAATGAAAATCCCTATTCTTTTTTGATGACAGAAGATCATGACTTTGCATCTTATAGAAATGCCTCAACACCAATTATAAAAGAAGCAGAAGCAGACGAAAAACTTCTCAATCTGCTTAAAAGCTTAAGAAAAAATGTTGCAGATAAGGCAGGAGTTCCGCCTTATACAGTTTTTCAGGAGAATTCTTTAAAGGAGATTGCTTATAAGTATCCAACATCCCTTGAAGAACTTAAAAATATTAATGGTGTAGGAGAAGGGAAAGCAGTCAAATATGGAAAGCAGTTTCTAATATCAATTAAAGAATATGTTGAAGAAAATAAAATCCTCAGACCTGATGATTTGATTGTTAAAAGCACAGGAGCCAATTCAGCCCTTAAATTATATATGATTCAAAACGTGGATCGAAAATTACCACTTGACGATATTGCAGCTGCTAAAGGAATGAGCATGATTAAGTTTGTTGGGGAAATGGAAACAATTGTTTTCTCGGGCACAAAACTTAATATAAGTTATTGGATAGATGAAATTCTTGATGAAGATCAACAAGAGGAATTGAATGACTATTTTATGGATGCGACGTCCGATGACATATCACTCGCTCTTGAAGAGTTCGAAGGAGATTACGATGAAGAAGAGATTAGACTTTTTCGAATCAAGTTCATGAGTGAAGTAGCAAATTAATTTGTTTCTTTTTTATCGAATTACTCAAATACACTTCTTTATCTTTGTGGCTCATAAACAAACAATATAACACAAATGAAAGACGGTCTTTACGCTAAATTTTCAACTCCCAAAGGAGCTATTTTATTATCATTAACTTTTGCCGAAACTCCAGGAACAGTTGGAAACTTTGTAGGTCTTGCAGAAGGAACTATTAAAAATGAGGTTAAGGAAGAAGGTACACCATATTACAATGGTTTAAAATTTCATAGGGTCATCGAGGATTTTATGGTTCAAGGTGGTTGTCCACAAGGATCAGGAACTGGAGGTCCAGGATATCAATTCAATGATGAATTTCATCCTGATTTAAAACACGATAAGCCAGGTGTTTTATCTATGGCTAATGCAGGTCCAGGTTCAAATGGGAGTCAGTTTTTTATTACTCATATACCAACTCCTTGGTTAGACGGGAAGCATACTGTTTTTGGTTTTGTTGAAGAAGGACAAGATGTTGTAGATGAACTAGCTCAAAACGACACTATTAATTCTCTAGAGATTATTCGGATAGGTGCTGATGCAGAGGCTTTTGATGCTCCAAATGCATTCACTGATTTTGAAATGAATCGATTAAAAAAAATAGTTGAACAACAAAAAGCTAAGGCTGAGGCATTGGCTGGTATTACCGAAGGATTTGATAAAACAGATTCGGGACTGTTCTACAAAACAGAAACAGCGGGAACTGGTACTAAACCTTCTCAAGGACAAAATGTATCTGTTCATTATGAAGGAAGTTTGTTAGACGGAACTGTTTTTGATTCCTCATACAAAAGAAACGCACCAATTGATTTTACTTTAGGGGAAGGTCAGGTAATTAAAGGATGGGACGAAGGAATCGCTTTGTTGTCCAAAGGAGCAAAGGCTACTTTTATTATTCCTTCGGATTTAGGATATGGTTCTGCTGGTGCAGGAGGAGTTATTCCTCCAAATGCAACTCTAAAGTTTGAAGTTGAACTCGTAGACTTTAAGTAAGAACTATTTCCATTTAATATTACAACCCATACTCGGAAATTGATTTTCGGATATGGGTTTTTTGTTGACTAGGTTTAATGCAGCATTTCTTATATCTTCACCAGTAATGGGTGTCACTAGTTGAGGTCTTGATGTGTCATATCGGCCTCTATACACTAACTTATTTTGGTCATTAAAAAGGTAAAAGTCTGGAGTACAAGCCGCATCATATGCCTTAGCTATTTTTTGAGTTGGGTCGTATAAGTAAGGAAATGAAAAATTATATTCTTTTGATAGCTCAATCATGTGATCCGGATTATCCTTCGGATAATTATCTATATCGTTACTTGATATAGCAATAGTTGAAATCCCCTTTGGTTTGAGCTCAAGTGCAAACTTAGTAAAGTGTGATAAAAGGTGTATCACAAAGGGGCAGTGGTTACACATAAAAACAATCAGTGTTCCTTTTTTACCTCTAAGCTCTTGCAGACTACTTTCCTGATGCAGGTTAACATCCAGTAAATTAAATTCTGGAGCAACTGTATAAAGCGGAAACATTTTTGAAGTTGTAAGTGCCATGTTTTTTTTTAAACAAATTATGTGTAATTTCATTAAAAATTTCAAACCATGCAAACATTACAACAACTGCTTGATAAATATGCGGAAAGTCATCAAAACAAAACCAATAAGATAATTCATTATTTTTGTGTACCAGCGATCTTCTTTTCGGTAATTGGATTATTAATGTCAATTCCATCTAATTTAATTCAAAATTTAACAGGAATTTCAGATTCTTTATATGCCAATTGGGGAGTAGTGGCTTTAATACCAGTTTTGCTTTTTTACATTCGATTATCTTTAAAAATGACTTTTTTGATTTTAGGCTTTTCAATTCTATGCATCCTTGGGAATTTTCAAATGAAAGTATTTGTTGAATTATGGCAAGTCTCAGTTGTCATTTTTGTAATCGCCTGGATTATTCAGTTTTATGGACATAAAATTGAGGGTAAAAAGCCTTCATTTTTAGATGATATTAAATTCTTAATGATTGGACCGGCTTGGATTTTAGATGATATATTTAAAAGTAAAAAATAAGTGTTTTTTTAGGTTAATAAAAAATTCCAAAGAGTTATTATTCTTGGGAGTTTTGTTTTACTGTATTTTAAGCTATCTCATGAAGTTAGAATAAAACAAGGCGTTAGCAAACACTTTATTAGTTCCATACCAGTATGCTCTAAAGTTTGTATTATCTGTTAAAAGAAGAATATTTCCTCTTCCTTTTCTGAGGTGCTTAAATGGGACACTACCTTTTAATAGGCTCAGTTGTTCTTTGGATATATAACCACTTAATAATGGATTTTCTGTATAACGAATAGGGTTGTTATAACTCTGCTTATCAGCTTCCATGAAAATTCTTGAGTTTCTGAAAATAGGTAAGGTGCTTTGCTCAATACCAAAGTTAATTGGATGACTTCTGTCAATATCAGTATTGAAAATAGCCCCACCAATATTTTGAGCCCCTTGATAATTTTCTCTTTGGTCAAAAGCAACATCAGAAGCTTCTCTTTTAAATGATTTAAAATCAACAGCAGCTAATTTATTTTCGCTCACCCATTTAATTGCATCTCTGTAAGCAACTAAAGAACCACCAGCTTTTATCCAGTTTTCGATTTTATCTTTACTGGAGTTTAATAAACCTCCGCTGTAGCTAGGAATGATAAAGTGTGTATAGCGACTTAAATCAACACGACTAAGTTGACGTATATCAATTTTGGTTATTGGAATTTCATACTGAGTATCCATTAAGTGCCATATTTCTCCGGCATCATAGCTTCTTATTCCATCGCCTATCAAAACTGCAGCTTTAGGTTTTTTGATAGTTTTAAAGTTATTAGATCCCAAATCAATTCCTTCAGTTAAACCTGTACTTACCGATTTTATTTCTAACATTAATTCAGAGGAAGCGTCTCTGATTAGTCCATAAAGCGCTTTTGAATCCATATTTTGATTCGCAACAGGAATCATTAAACTTCCATAGTCATAAGAATTACCTTCGATTGAGAAAGGTTTTAATCCTACTTTAACCCGAACTCCTGTATCCAATAGGTGGTATAGAAATTTCGGAGTATAATAACCATGTCCCTCGAGAAGATATGCATATGAAGATTCTTTAATAAGGTCATCTTTAGGATGCTCTAGAACTTCAATTTGAGATCCTGCAAGGTCAACCGATTTTTCAAAAGAATAATTTAAGTTAAATGCTAGGGGAAAGGTCCAAGCAGAAATGTCATAAAATAAGCTGTCCTGAAATTTAGTTTGAGTGTCAAACATTGCATGAATTAGCTTGTTTTTCTTTTGATTTAAAGGGACAACATAACTTGCCTCTTTTGCATATTTTTTACCCTTTATGGTAGTGTTTTTATTTAGATTATGTACTTTGATTTGGTGCCGCTTTAATATTTCAGCTAAACGATAGGAAGTAGCAGGATCTTTAGCATTTCCAAATACAATTGATTTTTGTTTACTCTGCTTAGCTTCTCGTAATGCGTCACTATAAAAAGTTCTTTGGTAATCTAGCAATTTAACACGCATTTTTTTTGCTGCCTTAAGAGTTGAAAGCGCAGTATTAAATTGATTTCTAATTGTAAAAGGAAAAGTTAGTATCCCATTATCACTTTCTTGAATATGGCCTCTTGAACTTGCCTGCTCAAAAAGAATTCCAATACTTCCATTTATATCTGGATAGGTAGATCCTTTACCATAATAGAAATCATCATAACTCTCTTCTGTATAATAAAGAGAGCCAATTTTATTTAAAGCTTCTGCGTGAAATTCTCCTATTTCACGGGTGAGTGTTTGGTTCATTTTAGGAGTCAATGGATTTACTCGAGATTGAATTCCAGGCTGGAAAAAGAATGTTGCATTAGTTCCCATTTCGTGATGGTCAGTAAGTATGTTTGGTAACCATTCTGTGAAACTTTTAATTCGCACATTAGATTCGGGTAATTGAACTGGTAACCAATCTCTATTCATGTCAAACCAGTAGTGATTTGTTCTTCCCCTTGGCCAAGCTTCGTTATACTCTCGATCGTTAGGGTCAGGGTTTAAGATATTACTCTTGTGAGTATTTGCCCATTGAGAAAAACGTTGTAACCCATCTGGGTTAAAGCTGGGATCAAATAATATAACAACATCTTCAAGAAGTTCTATAACGCTTGCATCTTCTGAAGCTGCTAGGTGGTAGGCAACCATTAATCCGGAATTTGCACCGCTTGGTTCATTTCCATGTATAGAAAAACCTTGATAAACAATAGCAGGCATTGAGCTGAGGTCTAGATTTTGTCCTTCGGGCTCGGACAACTGCATATGTTGTTTTTTGATTTCATCGATATTTTGATGATTTTTAGGACTTGTAATAGTTAATAACAACAAAGGGCGTCCCTCGTATGTATTTCCTCTATTTTTTATTGAAATCCTATCAGAGGAACTAGCTAAAACCCGCATGTACTCTGAAAGTTTGTCATGACTAACATGCCAATCCCCAACATTAAAGCCTAAAATGCTTTGAGGTGTTGGTATTTCGGAATCATATTGATGACCATCAGGAAGATAATAAGATGCATCAGTAGTTTGAGCGAGACCGGTTAGGCTGGTTGCTAAAAAAACGAGTAAACAGATAATTTTTTTCACAGCTATAGTTTTTTTAAAAATAAATATAATTTTATATTATAATTAAATCTTAACACAGGTATTATTGTGTCTAGTTTAAAAAGAATAAACATTTATTTTAAAGATATAAAAAATATCATGACATCTAATTAGCAGTCACCTTAGGAACTTGAATCTAAATATCTTCAAAATTCAAATCAGTAAAGCTTTTAGATTCATTCGAAACAACATCTTTATATTCCTCCGGTTTAAATTCTTTTTGATGGCGATCGCTAATGACCTCCTCACCCCTTTGTTTTATTACAAAGTCTATCATCTCACCTAATATGCCATGAAACTCAGAAAAATCTTCTTTATAAAGATATATCTTGTGTTTTTTGTAAAAAAAAGTACCGTCGTCATTGGTAAACTTTTTACTCTCCGTTATAGTTAAAAAATAATCAGAAGCCTTGGTTTCTCTAACATCAAAGAAGTAAGTTCTTCTTCCTGCTCGCAGTATTTTTGAAAATATTTCTTCTTGCTTGATTTCCATCCCTATTTTATTATGTTTAACAAAAGCCTTTTAATAACTGTAAAAATGGCGAAAATATTAAACAAAAAAAAATTATTGATTTTTTTCCGTGTTTTGTTTGAGATATAATCTATTGTAAAACCCATCTTCCTTAATGAGATCAGAATGTGTCCCCTGTTCAATAATCTCGCCTTGTTCAATAACAATAATACAATCAGCTTCTTTTACTGATGTTATTCTGTGGCTAACAATGAGTGTTGTTTTTTCTTTAGAACTTACGTTGAGGTTTTTAAGGATTTCTTCTTCTGTGTCTGCATCTACAGCAGATAGGCAATCATCAAATAATAATATTTTAGGGTCTTTTATTAGTGCGCGGGCAATAGATATTCTTTGAATTTGCCCTCCCGAAAGGGTAACGCCACGTTCTCCTAATATAGTTTTATAGCCCTCATTGAAACGTTCAATATTTCCTGAAACAGCACTACTTTTAGCTGCAGCTTCAATTTCTTCGAAACTTGCATCAGATTTTCCAAAACGAATGTTACTTTCTATAGTTTCTGAAAATAAAAATGGATTTTGTGGAACATACCCAATTTCAGAGCGAAGCGCTGCCAGGTTATAGTTTTGAATTGGAATTCCATCGATTAATATCTCCCCTTCATCTACATCATATAGTCTACTAATTAAATCAAGAATTGTGGATTTTCCAGAACCAGTTTTTCCAATAATACCTAGGGTTTCCCCTAGTTTCAGTTTAAAATTGATGTTCTTTGCTGCTTGTATTTTAGTTTCTTTAAAAGTAAAACTTACATTTTTAAATTCGATGGTTCCGATTTTAATTGTCTCATCAATCGTTCCACTAGTTATTTTGGGAACCTCTTTCAAAAAGTCATTGATTCTTTTCTGAGAGGCTTCAGCTTGTTGGATTATGGATGTTACCCATCCTACTGTCGCTACAGGCCATGTAAGCATATTCACATATATAATGAATTCAGCTAAAACACCAATCTCTAAGCTACCATCGATGTATTGTTTTCCTCCAATAAAAATAACTAGAAGATTACTGAATCCAATAAGTAATACCATTAGAGGGAAAAACCAAGCCTGAATTTTAGCTAAATCTACATTTTTCTCTTTACTCAAATAGGTTAACTCTTTAAAGTCTTTATTAACTTTTGATTGAATAGCATAAGATTTAATTACCGCAATTCCGCTAAAAGATTCTTGAGTAAAAGTTGATAAATCTGAAAGAATTTCTTGTACCGCAGTACTCCTTATATTAATCGCTTTACTTAATTTATAAATAGTAACCGATAGAATAGGTAAAGGTAAGAGCGTATAAACAGTTAAAACAGGAGCAATACTAACCATGTAAGAAATCACAATAACAAATAGTGACACCGTATTAATGCTATACATTATCGCTGGGCCAAAATACATGCGAACTTTTCCTACGTCTTCACTAATTCGATTCATTAAGTCACCAGTTCGATTGTTTTTATAAAAACTCAAACTCAATTTTTGATAATGCTCAAAGATTTCATTCTTTAAGTCAAACTCAATATACCTAGAAACATTAATGATGGTTTGTCGCATTAGAAAAGTAAAAAACCCTGATACTATTGCTGCAGAAATAATGATCACAATATTCCAAAAAAGTTCTTCTTTAATTACTTCAATTGGTGTAGTCTCTGATTTTATAAAGCGCTCCACAGCAGTAAGGGAATTACCTATTAAACGTGGTGCGAAAAGCGAAAAAATTCGAGCTATGATCGTTATGAGGACACCAAAGAGTAGTCGGACACGATATTTATATAGGTATTTATTGAGGTATTTTAATTCTTTCATAAACTTTCAAGATGTTCAAAGGTACGTAAATGCAAGGCTAGAAAAAAGTAAAATTAATTTGCAAAAAATTAATAGAAGTTTGGTGCAGTACTTTTCAAAACACTATTTTTGTAGCCTAAACAAAAGTTCTTATACATGTTAACAAGAAGACACATTCGAATTAAAATTATGCAATCGGTTTATGCACTTTCGAATGGAAACCAAAATTCTTTATCTGAGGAAGTTAATTTCATCAAGAACAGTTTAACAGGTGTTTTTGATTTGTATTTAATTAAGCTTGCTTTCTTCAAACAACTTCAGAAACATGCAGCAAGTCAACACGAAATTAATAGGACACGAGTAAGAATCAAAGACTCCTTTGCAGAATTGCATCAGGCTATTGCTAATAATAAAAGCTTGTTGTTCATTTCGAACAACAAAAAGCTAATCCAGTTTATTTCTAATAAAAAACTTAATCATTGGGAGTTAGAGTTTGACTATATAAAAAAAATATACAATTCTATATTGACAAGTGAGGTTTTTGAAACGTATAATAAAATTGAATCTCCTTCTGACGAAGAAGACATTCGTTTTGTAGTTTCCATTTTTAAAAACATCATTGCTCCAGATGATTCTTTATATCATTATTTTGAAGATTTGAACATGACTTGGATTGATGATTTACCTTTAGTGAACACCTTTTTGTTAAAACAACTTAAAAGACTTGATTTGAATTCTGAAAGTTCTTTAGAATTTCCAGATCACAATGAAAGTATTGAAGATGTGAAATTTGGAATTGAATTATTCGAAAAAGCAATAGTAAATGAGGAAGAGTTGCAAAAGGAATTAGATGGAAAAACGCCTAACTGGGATTCTGAGCGAATTGCTAACCTCGATGCAATCCTAATAAAGTTGGCAATTGCTGAACTTTTTTACTTTTCAAACATTCCTCCAAAGGTAACACTAAACGAATATTTGGAAATTGCTAAAGAATATTCTACTCCGAAAAGCAATTTATTTATTAACGGAGTTTTGGACAGTCTTGTAAAAGAGTATGAGAAATCTAACCGAATGAATAAACAAGGTAGAGGATTATTGTAATTTTTTCCTTAATTTTGAAATTTAATGAACTAAAAAATATTATGAAAAAATTATTATTACCAATTTTAGCAATTGTATCATTCACTTTAGTTTCTTGTGGTGATACCGAAACAAAGAAATCTGCACCCGAGACTTCGGCTGATCAAGCTATTGTATCTAAAGCTGTTTCAGACTTAGCTGTTCTCTCTTTTGACAAAGGAATCCATGATTTTGGAGTTATTACAGAAGGTGATCGTGTCGAAACTATCTTCACTTTTACTAATACGGGTAAATCAGAACTTATTATCTCAGATGCAAGAGGAAGTTGTGGATGTACAGTTCCAGAATACCCCAAGAATTTACCTATTGCTCCCGGAGCAACTGGAGAAATCCGTGTTAGCTTTGACTCAAGTAATAAACCTAATTTGCAGCAAAAAACAGTTACTCTTACAACAAATACAAGTACAGGTAGAGAAACTATTCGTATTAAAGCAATGGTTACAGCAGACCCAGTTAAACAACAACAACGTGATGCTGCTCAAGCTGCACGATTACAACAAACTAATTAATATATAACTTCAATGGAAGGATTTTCTGCTCAGGTACCTTTTTTATTATTGATGCTCGTCATCTTTGTTTTCTTTATTATTTTACCTCAGCAAAGGAGACAAAAAAAAGAAAAAGCATTTATGAATGATCTTAAAAAAGGAGATCGTATAATCACTAAAAGCGGTATTCATGGTAAAATTGCTGAGTTAAATGATAAAGACAACACTTGTGTTGTTGAAACACTGGCAGGTAAAATCAAAATGGAGCGTTCTTCAATTTCTTTAGAAATGAGCGCTAAGCTGAATGCTTAGTACTAAAAATTCCAATTTTATTATATTATAATTAAAACCAACTCTTATCGAGTTGGTTTTTTTATTTTTGTATAAAATCAAACTATATGTATCAAAGTATTATTAAAAAATTTCTTTTTCTTTTTGATCCAGAAAAAATTCATCATTTTTCTTTTGCGATGATTTGGTGGAGCTCTAAGCTTCCTGGAGTCTCCTTTTTGATACGTAAAATGTATTGTGTTGAACATCCTACTTTGGAGCGTTCTGTTTTTGGTTTGACATTTAAAAATCCTGTTGGTCTAGCTGCTGGTTTTGATAAAGATGCAAAGCTTTATAATGAACTTTCGAACTTTGGATTTGGTTTCATTGAAATAGGGACCTTAACACCAAAAGGTCAAGAAGGAAATCCAAAGAAACGTTTGTTCCGTTTAAAAGAAGATCACGCCATTATAAACAGAATGGGCTTCAATAACGAAGGGGTTGATGCTGCCGTTAAGCGATTAAAGAAAAACTCAAATGTTCTCATAGGAGGTAACATTGGTAAGAATAAGATAACTCCCAACGAAAATGCTGTAGACGATTATATTTATTGTTTTGAAGCATTATTTAATTATGTAGACTATTTTGTTGTTAATGTGAGCTCTCCAAACACTCCTAATCTAAGATCACTTCAAGATAAAGAGCCTTTAACACATTTATTGAATGTTTTGAAAAAGAGAAACGATCAAAAAAGCAAGCCCAAGCCAATTTTACTTAAAATAGCACCTGATTTATCTGACGAACAGCTGCTAGATATTGTTAGCATTATAGAGGAAGTAAAAATTGAAGGGGTGATTGCAACAAACACTACGCTAAGTAGAGCTGATCTAAAGGCTCCCAAAAAGCTTTCAGATCAGGCGGGTGGATTAAGTGGAAAACCCTTGAGGGATAGAAGTACAGAAGTTATTCGTTTTTTAAATGAGAAAAGTAAAGGCTCTTTTTCAATCATTGGAGTAGGAGGTATTCATACCGCAGAGGACGCTTTAGAAAAACTAAAAGCCGGCGCAAACTTGGTTCAGCTTTATACCGGCTTTATATATGAAGGCCCTGCTATTATTAAGCGAATTAATAAAGCATTGATTAAAAACGTCTAATCAAAATAACTTAAAGAGTCCTCAGGATTAATCGTTAGTAATGTTTCGTATATCAAACGAATTACGTTTTCAATATCTTCCTTTTGAACCATCTCTACAGTTGTATGCATATAACGTAAAGGGAGTGAGATTAAAGCAGAAGGAATTCCACCGTTACTGTATGCAAATGCATCAGTATCGGTTCCTGTTACTCTTGAAGAAGCTAATCGCTGAAACGGGATGTTGTTTTTTTCTGCAGTTTCAACAATTTTTTCTCGAATTAAGTTATGAACCGCTGGAGCATAAGAAATTACGGGACCGTCTCCTATTTTTGTTAAACCCTCTTGTTTTTTATTGATCATAGGGGTGGTTGTATCATGACATACATCGGTCACAATAGCAATGTTTGGCTTTAATCGCTGAGTTATCATTTCTGCACCACGCAATCCAACTTCCTCTTGTACCGAATTTGTGATATATAATCCAAAAGGTAATGTCTTTTTATTTTCATGTAAAAGGCGTGCAACTTCAGCAATCATAAATCCACCAGCGCGATTATCTATGGCGCGACACACAAATTTATTCCCATTAAGAATTTGAAACTGATCCGGGTAAGTAATAACACAGCCTACATGAACACCCATTTTTGAAACTTCTTCCTTATCTTTTGCGCCAATATCAATAAAAATATTATCCAGTTTTGGAATTTCTTCTTTCCCATTTTTTCGCGTATGAATAGCAGGCCACCCAAAAACACCTCTTACCAATTCTTTTTTAGTATGAATATTAACCCATTTAGATGGTGCAATTTGATGATCACTCCCCCCATTTCGAATTACATAAATTAACCCTTCGTCTGTTATGTAATTAACATACCAAGATATTTCATCAGAATGTCCTTCTATTACTACTTTAAAAGGAGCATCTGGATTAATAACTCCTACTGCAGTTCCGTATGAGTCTGTAATAAATTCATCTACATACGGACTTAAGTATTTCATCCATATTTTTTGTCCTTCAGCTTCATATCCAGTAGGAGCTGCGTTGTTTAAATATTCTTCTAAAAACTTCAGAGAAGCATCATTTATTATTTTCATTTTATTTATTTTAAGTGAGGCTAATTTAAGATTATTCATCAGATTTCTCTGGATCATAGCCCGTTAATATTTTGTATTTTTGATATCGATGAAATTATTTTTAAGCTTATTTTTTCTATTTATAGCTTCTTGTCCAATTATATTGGCTCAGCAAACCCCTAATTATCAAGAAGAACTTATCCTGATAGCTGGAGACAGCATACCTACTTATGGTATTCCATTAAAAGAAGTGATTCTTTTTCAACCCTTGCGTTTTAAAACCCAACTAGAACTAAAGCGCTACCTTATTTTAAGGAGAAAAACCCTGAAAGTATACCCTTATGCAAAATTAGCAGCTGATCGATTAACTGTCCTTAATGAGCGTTTAGATAATTTAGAAAAAAAGAGTAGTCGTAAAAAGTACCTTAAACGAATGGAAAAATTCATTTATGGAGAGTTTGAAGAAGATTTGAAAAAATTTTCTCGATCAGAGGGTAAAATACTAATTCGCTTAGTTCACCGTCAAACAGGTAAAACTACTTTTGATTTAGTAAAGGAATTACGTGCCGGATGGAAAGCATTTTGGTACCAAACAACTGCCTCCTTATTCAAACTATCTTTAAAAGACACATTCAACCCAGAATATTCATTTGAAGATTACTTGATAGAAGATATTCTTCAGCGTGCATTTGCTGATAAGTACCTAGAAGAACAACCTGCTTCTTCAGGTCATAATATTGATGACCTTTATTATATATGGAAAGATAAAAAATAGATTACCCGTTTTTATTTTTTTCATCTTCAAATTCACAAGGAAAAGAGCTTTACATAAGTGTTG
>ERZ807291.6019-NODE-6019-length-14858-cov-8.566101_pt1 | contig 14858 bp, 9 predicted proteins | sample MGYA00521257_ERZ807291 | MGnify/ENA primary metagenome ERZ807291 (study PRJEB31413, sample SAMN03169783) | marine metagenome | biome: Marine; feature: Water; material: Subsurface seawater | place: North Sea | collected 2011-04-28 | depth 1 m m ...
AAACTATTACTTATTAACACCTGAAGAATGGGTAAGACAACATGTTTTACATTTTTTAGTTTATAAAAAAATTACTAAATCTCATATAGCAGTTGAAAAACAAATTAAAATAAATAATCTTGTCAAAAGATTTGATATTCTTGTTTACGACAGAGATGGACAGCCATTGATTTTAATTGAATGTAAGTCCCCATCTGTAAAAATTGATCAAAGTGTTTTCGATCAAATTGCGATATATAATCTTAAAATAAAATCTAAATTTTTAATGATTTCAAATGGTTTAGATCACTTATATTTTAAAATTGACCAAGTCAATAAAACTCATAATTTTGTAAAACATTTTCCGCTATAATGAAATTAGCTATTGTTGTACTAAATTGGAATGGACTTAAACTTTTAAAAGAGTTTTTTCCTAGTGTTTACAATTATTCAAAAAAACACAGTATATATTTAATTGATAACAATTCTTCCGATAACTCAATATTATATATAAAAGAAAATTTTCCATTAGTAAATATTATTAAAAATTCTGAAAATTTTAGTTTTGCAAAAGGATACAATGAAGGATTAAAAATGGTAAAAGAAGACATATATTGTTTATTAAATAATGATGTTGAGGTGACTGAGAATTGGTTAGATCCAATTATTACTCAGTTTAAAAATAATGAATCATTAGTTATTGCTCAACCAAAAATTTTGGATTTTAAACATAGAAACAAATTTGAATATGCAGGAGCAGCTGGAGGGTATATTGATTATTTTGGATATCCCTATTGTAGAGGTAGAATTTTTAATTCTATTGAGATAGATAATGGACAATATGATCAAATTACAGATATTTTCTGGGCTTCTGGAGCTTGCTTTTTTATCAAAAAAGAAATCTTTCACGAATTAAAGGGCTTTGATATTAATTTTGTAAATCATATGGAGGAAATTGACTTATGTTGGAGAATTACTAATCTAAACCCTAATTATGTCAAGAAATTTATATTCCAAAGCAAAGTATATCATTTAGGTGGAGGTTCTCTTAATTATAATGATCCTAAAAAATTATTTTTTAATATTCGAAACCAAAGATATATGTTGAAAAAAAATCTAAAATTCGGATTTAATAAAATTCTAATATTATTAATAACACTATTTATAAATTTATTAATTGCATTTAAATATTTAATATTATTAAAGTTTAATCACTTTTACTTTGTTCTAAAAGCAGTATTTCCTAAAAGTTTTTTAGATTTTAAATATGAATATCTTAATATAGTTGACAAAAAAAATATTTCTAAAGAAAATAATAAACATAACCAAGTAACATCTATTTTATTTGACTATTTAATCCTTAGAAGAAGAAAATTTTCTGAGTTAAATAAGAGTTAAATTAACAACATAATTTAAATATTTTAGTAAATTAGACAAATGAAACTTAATTTATAATTATGAAAAAAATCCTTTTGTCCTTAATTGTATTGTCTTTTTTATCCACTTCATGTGTGTCCAAAAAAGATTATGCAGCTCTTGAAGCAACTAACAAACAGAATAAAGATTTATTAAATTCTGCAACAGTAAAACTTAATTCTTGTATTGAAGAAAAAGCTAACGCCGATGCTAGTTTACAAACTTTAAAAGATCAAGTTGCCTTTTTAAAAGCCAACAATCAAGATCTAATTAACAATATGGGTAATCTTACCACCTTATCTCAAAAAGGCGCTGAAAATTTAGAAAAATCTCTTGAAAGTATGAAAGAGAAAGATTTGACAATTAAAACTATGAGAGATGCAGTAACCAGAAGAGATTCTGTCACATTAGCTCTTGTTACTAGTTTAAAAGGAACATTTATAGATATAAATGATAAAGATATTGAAGTAAATGTTGAAAAAGGTGTGGTTTTCATCTCAATCTCTGATAAACTTTTATTTAATAGTGGTAGCTATGTAGTTTCTGAAAGAGCAAAAGAAGTTCTTGGTAAAGTTGCTAAAGTAGTTCTAGATAAACCTGAAATTGAATTTTTAGTCGAGGGTCACACAGACGATCAATCAATCCAAAATGAAGTTTTACTAGATAATTGGGATTTAAGCGTTAAAAGAGCTACCTCTGTTGTTAGGGTTTTACAAAATGATTTTGGAGTACAACCAGAAAGAATGACTGCAGCCGGAAGAAGTTATTACATCCCTGTAGCTGATAATGATACCGCAGAAAATAGAGCTAAAAATAGAAGAACTAGAATTGTAGTATTACCTAAGTTAGATCAGTTTTATGATTTAATTGAACAAGGAATGAAAGCAACTGCTGGAGGAAATTAATTTTTTTTTAAATTTAATATATAAAAACACATCAATATTGATGTGTTTTTTTTTATAATTAATTTATTGTTATTTCTCTTTGATTAACAATTTAATAGTCGACATTTGCAACCAAATTTATATTAGTGAATAATTTTAAAGATTTAGGTATTGACAACAATCTTATTAATTCTATTTCAGAATTAGGTTTTAAATCTCCTACCCCAGTCCAGTCAAAAGCTATTCCTTTAGTTTTAAATAGTAAGTCAGACTTAATTGCTCTTGCACAAACGGGAACTGGAAAAACCGCAGCCTTTGGTCTTCCAAGTATTCAACAAGTTGACCTTATTAACAAAAATATTCAAACTATAGTTTTATGTCCTACCAGAGAATTATGTATTCAAATTTCTAAAGATTTAATATCATATTCCAAGTTTTATAAAGGAATTAAAATCATTCCAGTTTATGGGGGAACAAGTATTGAAAATCAAATTAAATCTATTAAAAGAGGTGCTCACATTATTATTGGTACGCCTGGAAGAACAAAAGATTTAATAAAAAGAAAAGTGTTAAACTTTAATTCTGTAGACAGGGTTGTTTTGGATGAAGCAGATGAAATGCTTAGCATGGGGTTTAAAGATGATTTAGATTTTATTCTTGATACTACAAAACAAAATAGACAAACATTACTTTTTTCAGCTACTATGTCAAAAGAAGTAAGAAGTATTTCTAAAAAATTCATGAATGATGCTCAGGAAATAACTGTTGAAAAACTTAACTCGGGATCTAAAAATGTTGAACATCATATTTATTCCGTTTCATCTAAGGACAAGTATGCTACCCTTAAAAGAATAGCTGATTTCAATCCAGATATTTATGGAATTGTATTTTGTAGAACTCGTCGTGAAACTAAAGATATTTCGAAGAAATTTGTTAATGATGGATATAGTGCTGATGCCATACATGGAGACCTGAGTCAATCTCAGAGAGACGATGTTATGTCCAGATTTAGAGAAAGCACAATTCAAATGTTGATAGCAACCGATGTAGCTGCCAGAGGATTAGATGTTAATAATTTAACTCATGTTATAAATTATTCTCTTCCTGATGATCCTGAAGTTTATACCCATAGAAGCGGAAGAACTGGAAGGGCAGGAAATAAGGGTATTTCAGTCGTAATTTCTAATTCACGTGAAGGAAGAAAAATTAAATCTATTGAAAACAAATCGCAGATAAAATTTGTTAAAAAAGAAGTTCCTTCTGGAAAAGATATTTGTTCAATACAGCTTTTTAAATTAATTGATAAAATTGAAAAAGTTAAAGTTGATGATAAGCAAATTTCTCCATTTCTTCCTGAAATTTATGAGAAATTAAGTTGGCTAAGTAGAGAAGATTTAATAAAACATTTTGTTTCTGCTGAATTCAATAAATTTTTAGATTATTATAAAAAAAGTGACGATATAAAAAACATTAAGGGAACTAAATCTAATGATTTTGATATTAAAAGAAGTTCTAGATCTTTTGAAATATTATCTATCAATATTGGACGTAAAAATGGAGTTACTCCAATCGAGTTAATTTCTTTAATTAACAGAATAACTAAGTCAAACGATATTGAGATTGGTAGTATTGATATAAGACAATCTTATACTATTTTTGAAATAGATAAATTAATTATTAAATCTATTATTAATTCTGCATCAAGTTTAGAATTTAATGGTGTCTCTTTAAATATTAAAAAATCTGATGAAAAAATTGAAAAAAAATACTCTAGAGATAAAAAAAATAAAAAATCAAGAAAATCTAAGGATCATGAAAATTATTCAGTAAGATCAAAAAGAAAAGGTAAAGGAAAAAACAAAGGTAAAAGAAGATTTAAAAATTGATTTTTTCATACTTAGCAAACTTTAAAAGTATTTTTTTTGTTCCACTTGTATTAAACATCACCTCAGCTTTTTTATCTCCACCACTCCCCTCCGTACTGATTACAATTCCTTTGCCAAATCTATTATGAATAATAGTATCACCTTGATTAATATCTATATAACTTATGTTTGTGTTATTACTAATTGCAGATTTTAATGGTTTTTTTCTTTGAGGAATTTTAAATCTTAATTCAGTGGTTGAAACTTTCTTCAAATCTTTTTTTATGTAATTAGAAATATTAGATTTAATATATTTATCTCCAATTTCACTGATAAACCTACTAGGTTCACAATCATTAAGTTTTCCCCATTTATATCTTGTTTTTGAATACGATATTGTTACTTTTTTCATTGCTCTAGTTAATGCAACATAAAAAAGTCTTCTTTCTTCTTCAAGATCAGATCTAGTGGCAGAACTTAAGGCAGAAGGAAACAAATCTTCTTCCAAACCTACTATGTAAACATGAGGAAACTCAAGTCCTTTTGCTAAGTGAATTGTCATTAGAGAAACTTTGGGTTCTCTATAATCAACATCTTTATCCAAGTCAGAAAATAGAGCTATATCTTCCAAAAATTCATTAAGAGAACCATTAGAATCAACTATTTCTTTTTGACCATCAATAAAATCTTGAACAGCATTTATTAGTTCCTCAATATTTTCTATTCTACTTATTGCTTCAGGAGTACCTTCATTCTTTAATAGATTAACAATTCCAACTCTTTTTAAAACTTCATTTAATATCTCTAATGCATTTGAATTTTTATTAGATATTTGGAAACTCTTAATCATATTTAGAAAATCAAATAATCTTTGTTTGGTGCCACTATTTATATTTAAATTTTTATTTTCTAGATTTTCAAGAACTTCAAAAAGAGTTATATTATTTTCATTAGAAAATATTTGAATTTTTTCTAATGTTGTTTGTCCAATTCCTCTAGGTGGGTAATTAACTACTCTTTTCAAACTTTCATCATCCTTAGGATTAATAATTAATCTTAAGTAAGCAATGATGTCTTTAATTTCCTTTCTCTGATAAAAAGACAATCCCCCATATATTTGAAAAGGAATATTTTTTCTTCTCAAAGCATCTTCTATTGATCTAGACTGTGCGTTAGTTCTATATAATACTGCAAATTGATCATGTTTTAATTGAAAATTATGTTTTGCTTCAAATATAGATGAAGCGACAAATCTACCTTCTTCTGAGTCAGTTATAGTTTCATTTAATTCAATTTTATCTCCAATTTCATTTTCTGTCCATACCTTTTTTTCAAGTTTATTTAAATTATTATTTATAACTGAATTTGCTGCATTTACAATATTTTGAGTAGATCGATAATTTTGTTCTAATCTGTAAACTGATGAGTTTGGATAATCTTTCTGAAAGGATAAAATATTTTCAATATTAGCACCTCTAAATCCATAGATGCTTTGAGCGTCATCACCAACAACACATATATTCTCAAATTTATCTGCAAGTGCTTTCACAATCAAATATTGAGAATGATTTGTGTCTTGATATTCGTCAACATGAATATATTTAAACCTTTGTTGATATTTTGCCAATACTTCAGGAAATCTATTTAAAAGTTCATTTGTTTTTAGTAATAAATCATCGAAATCCATTGCAGATGCCTTAAAACATCTGTCTACATAAGTTTGATAAATTTTACCAAACATAGGTTTTCTAGATTCTTTATCTTGTTGAATTAATTCAGAATTATTATAGTATGCTTTAACAGTAACTAAATTATTTTTTAAAGAAGATATTCTGTTTCTTATATTTCTATATTTATATAAATCCTTATCTAATTTTAATTCTTTAATAATTGCAGATATTAGTCTTTCTGAATCTTGAGTATCATAGATAGAAAAGTTAGAACTATATCCTAAATATTCTGCTTCTGATCTCAATATTCTTGAAAAAATTGAATGAAATGTTCCCATCCATAAAGATTTAGCATTTGATTCACCAACAATTAAGGCTATTCTTTCTTTCATCTCCTTAGCTGCTTTGTTTGTAAAAGTTAGAGCAAGTATTGAAAATGGATCTATTCCATTTTCCATTAAATAAGCTATTCTATAAGTCAAAACCCTGGTTTTTCCAGAACCAGCACCAGCAATAACCATTACCGGGCCATTTTTATGAATAGTAGGTAATTTTTGGAATTCGTTTAATTGACTTAAATAGTCTTTCAATAGAGAAGTTTCTTATTAGTTATTTTGAAATAAGTTAGAATTATTTACCTTATAAAGTTAATGAATTATATTAGTGTTGTGAAAGAAAATTTTCTAAATACATCAATAGATTATTTAAAAGGAGTAGGTCCAAATCGATCCGAAATTCTAAAAAAAGAATTTCAAATTTTCACATTTAAAGATTTAATTTATTTTTTCCCTTACAGGTATATTGATAGAACAAAGTTTTACAAAATTAGAGAAGTAGAAAAATCAAGATCTGAAGTTCAAATTATTGGAAAATTTATAGATTTAAGATTTCATGATAATTCAAAAAACAACAGGCTTATTGGAGTTTTTACTGATGGTGAACAAAAAATTGAAATTGTATGGTTTAGAGCTACTAAATGGATTAAAAAATCCATCAAATTAAATACATTTTATGTATTATATGGAAAACCTAATTGGTATCTAAATTCTTTTTCAATACCTCACCCAGAACTTGATTTACTGGATACTTACAATAATAAATTTACAAAGAGTTTATTGCCAATTTACAGTTCAAATGAAAGAGTACTATCTAAAGGAATAAACAATAAATTTTTTAGAGAAATTATATATAACTTAATTAAATCTTCAATTAATAAAATCAATGAAAATTTAAGTAAAGACATAAATGAGAAATATAATTTAATTACTAAATATCAAGCATTAAAAAATATTCATTTCCCGGAATCACAAGGTTTGCTTTCAAAATCTGAATTTAGATTAAAATATGAGGAATTTTTTTATTTACAATTAGAATTTTTAATAAAAAATTCTTCAAAAAAATCTAAATTTAAAGGATTTAACTTTTCTAAAGTTGGAAAATATTTTAATTCATTTTATAATTCATATTTAACATTTGAATTAACTAAAGCTCAAAAAAAAGTAATTAGAGAAATTCGAAAAGACTTTTCTTCAAATGCTCAGATGAACAGACTTTTGCAGGGTGATGTTGGATCAGGAAAAACAGTTGTTGCATTGCTAACTTCATTAATTGCCATCGATAACAATTATCAAGTTTGTTTCATGGCACCAACTGAAATTTTAGCTCAACAACATTATAATAGCCTTAGAGATTCTTTAAATAATATTAATATTGAAGTTGAAATTTTGACAGGTTCTTCTAGCAAAATTAAAAGAAATGATTTATTTGAAAAACTTCAAAATGGTAAAATAAATATTCTTGTCGGAACACATGCTGTTTTAGAAGATAATGTAAGATTTAAAAATTTAGGATATGTAATAATCGATGAACAACATAAATTTGGTGTTGCTCAAAGATCCAGACTTTGGAAAAAAAATATAACACCTCCTCATGTATTAGTAATGACTGCAACACCAATACCTAGAACTTTAGCAATGAGTGTTTATGGAGATTTGGATATTTCTATTATTGACGAATTACCACCTGGTCGAAAACCAGTTAAAACAGTACATAGAACAGATAAAAATAGATTAGAAATCTTTAAGTTTTTAAAAGATGAAATAGAAAAAGGACGTCAAGCATATATTGTTTATCCTCTGATTGAAGAATCAAAAAAACTCGACTATAAAGATTTAATGGATGGTTTTGAAAGTATTTCTAGAGAATTTCCAAATGACAAATATCAAATTAGCATACTTCATGGAAGAATGAAACCTGAAAACAAAGCTTATGAAATGGATAGATTTAAGAATGGTAAAACTCAAATTATGGTGTCAACTACTGTTATTGAAGTTGGTGTTAACATTCCTAATGCATCTGTTATGATTATTGAGAGTTCTGAAAAATTTGGTTTATCACAACTTCATCAATTGAGAGGAAGAGTCGGTAGAGGGTCTGAAAAATCTTATTGTATTTTAATGTCTTCTCATAAACTTAGTAATGATGCCAAGAAAAGAATTAAAACCATGACTTCTACAAACGATGGTTTTAAAGTTGCTGAGGTTGATATGGAGATTAGAGGACCAGGAAATTTATTAGGTACTCAACAAAGCGGAATACTTGATTTTAAAATTGCTAATATCATATGTGATAAAGATATATTAGAATCTGCAAGAAAAGATGTTAAAAATTTGATTTCAATTGACCCTAAGCTTTCTAATCTAGAAAATAAATTAATTAAAAAAGAATTCGAGAATATGAGAAAAAACACTCTTCTCTGGAAGCACATAAGTTAATATATTGTTTAATTTAAATCTACATAATTGTATCTTTGTTAAAAATCTTATAAATGAATATATCCTTTAATTGGCTTAAAGAATTCCTTAAAATTAACTTAAAAATAGATGAGGTTTCTGAAATATTAACTGATATAGGTCTTGAAGTTGAGGGTATTAGTGATTACCAAGAATTTGAAGGAGATCTTACAGGATTAGTTGTAGGTCATGTAATTGAATGTAAAAAACATCCCAATGCTGATAGATTAAAATTAACAAAAGTCGATGTCGGAGATGAAATTTTACAGATTGTTTGTGGAGCTCCTAATGTTGATGTAGATCAAAAAGTTATTGTTGCTCAGGTTGGAACTATTCTATATCCACTAAATAATGAAAAATTTAAAATTACTAAAAGTAAAATCAGAAATGAAATTAGTCAAGGTATGATTTGTGCTGAAGACGAAATTGGTGTTGGAAACTCACATGATGGTATAATCGTATTAAACAATAAAGTTAAAAAGGGAACAAAAGTTTCTGATCTATATGATAACTATTCTGATAAAATAATTAATATAGGATTAACTCCGAACAGATCAGATGCAATGAGTCATTTTGGTGTGGCAAGAGATCTTCGTGCTGCTTTTATGCATAAAGGCATAAAATCAGAGCTTATCACTCCCTCTGTCTCATCATTTAATGTGAATTCAAGAACACAAAAAGTAAATGTCATAGTCGAAGACTCAAATCTATGTCCTAGATTTATGGGCATATGTATCGACAATATAACTATTGATGACTCACCAAAATGGTTACAGAATAAATTAAAATCAATTGGATTATCTCCCCTTAATAATGTAGTTGATATAACTAATTATGTATTACATGAAATAGGTCAACCATTACATGCTTATGACTTAGATAAGATTAATTCAAAATCAGTTCATGTAAAAACCCTTAAAGACAAAACTAAATTTACAACTCTTGATGGTGAGTTAAGAGAACTTAATAATTATGATTTAATGATTTGTGATAAAGATACCCCTATGTGTATAGCTGGTGTTTTTGGAGGTGAAAATCATGGTATTTCAAATAAGACAAGTTCTATTTTTCTTGAAAGTGCTTATTTTAATCCTGTTTCTATTAGGAAAACGGCAAAAAGACATTCATTAAATACAGATGCATCATTTAGATTTGAAAGAGGAACATGTATAGATACTGTTGAATACGCCTTAAAAAGAGCTGCAATTTTGATTTGTGAAATTTGTAATGGTAGTATTTCTAGTGATATAATTGATGAATACCCTAAAAGACCTGAAGACAGGTCTATATTGTTGAATTTTGATAAAACCAACAGATTAATTGGACAAGAAATTCCAAGAGAAGAAATCAAATCAATATTAACTTCATTAGATTTTAAAATTAATAATATCACTGAAACTGGTGTTGGAATTACTGTTCCGTTTTATAGGCATGATGTAACCAGAGAATGTGATGTTGTTGAAGAAATATTAAGAATTTATGGTTACAATAAAATTTCTTTATCTAATAAATTGTCAATACCTGTAAGTCAAGAAAACTTAAGTTTTAGTTATAAAATTGAAAATATTATTTCAAATTTACTTACTCCTCTAGGTTTTAATGAAATAATGAATAATTCACTAACTAATAATAAATTGAATATTTCAAACAGAAAAGAAATATCAATATTAAATTCAATAAGTTCAGATATTTCACAACTTAGAACTACAATGTTGGATTCTTCATTAAAAACATTAAAGTTTAATTTAAATAGAAGGAATAACAATAATAAATTTTTTGAATTTGGAAAAATATATCAGTTAATCGAAAAGAAAACCAATGAATCAAGACGTTTATCTATTTTGTTTTCAGAAAATTTACATAATAATTCTTGGATTAAAGAAAATTCAACAAATGGGTTTTTTGTTTTGAAAAATATAGTTTTCAATATTTTTAAAAGGCTATCAATAAAAGTTGATGAAAAAACTATTAGTCACGATGGTTTTGAAAATTCATTAGCATTATTTAATAAAAAAAATAAAATTGCTATAATTGGAAAGATTTCATCAGATTTTACCTCAAAATACGATATTAAAAAGGATGTTTATTATGCATCTATAGATATAGACTTATTATTAAAGACTATTGAGTTTAATTTTAAAAAATATTCATCATTATCTAGATTTCCTTCAGTTAATAGAGAATTAAACTTTTTAATTAATAGTGAAATTAATTTTAGTTCGATAGAACAATTTATAATGAAACAATCTAACATCAAAAATCTTGAAAGTATGAGTTTGACCGATGTTTACCAAGATAATAAACTTCCTGATGGAAAAAAATCTTACACATTGAGTTTCAAATTGATGGATAAAACAAAAACTCTTTCTGAAAAAGAAATTTCTTCAAGCATGAATAAAATTCAATCTAAAATTGAAAATGAGTTTAGTGCAAAATTAAGATCTTAGCACTATGTTAACTCAAAAATTAATTTTTAAAGGATCATTTATTGAGGTTAAGAGAATAGAAATAGAACTAATCAAGTCTGGAATTAATCCTATCATAATTAATAGAAAAGAATCCGCTATACTTTCAGGTTTTGGATATAATCCAAATGATCAAATACATATTTATGTTTTTAGTGATCAATTAGAATTAGGAAAAAAAATAATTAATGATTTAGCTATATAGTTTATTTCTAAGTTCTTTTATTTTAGGATCGGAAATATACGAATCAAAACTAGTTAGTCTATCAATCACTCCGTTCGGAGTTAATTCAATTACTCTGTTTCCAACAGATTTTGCAAATTCAAAATCATGAGTACTTAAAATAACGGTTCCTTTAAATTTTTTAATCGAATTATTTAAAGCTGTAATAGATTCAAGATCTAAATGACTAGTTGGTTCATCAAACATTAACACATTTGATCTTAACATCATCATTCTAGATAGCATACATCTAACTTTTTCGCCACCAGAAAGAACATCACAATTTTTAAGGGCTTCTTCTCCACTAAAAATCATTTTTCCAAGAAAACCTCTTATAAAAACTTCTTCTCTCTCTTCATCATTCTTAGCCCATTGTCTTAGCCAGTCAACCAAAGAAATTTTTTGGGTGAAATATGAGTTATTATCTAAAGGCAAATAGGATTGACTAGTTGTTATCCCCCAATTAAACTTTCCAGTTTCTGGTTTCAAATTATTATTTAATATTTCATACAAAGCAGTTGTTGCCTTAGTATCTTTTGAATATAGAATAACCTTATCTCCTTTATTTAGGTTTAAACTTATTTTATCAAACAATTTTCCAGTAGAATCTGAGTAAGAAAGATTTTCTAGTGAAAGGATTTGGTCACCTGCTTCTCTTTCTGTTGTGAATATTACTGCAGGATATCTTCTTGAGGAAGGTTTTATATCTTCAATATTTAAATTATCAAGCATTTTTTTTCTAGATGTTGCTTGTTTTGATTTAGAAGCATTAGCACTAAATCTAGCTATAAAATCTTCAAGTTCTTTTTTCTTTTCCTCTGCTTTTTTATTTTGTTGAGTTTTTTGTCTTAACGCTAATTGACTTGATTCATACCAAAAAGTATAATTCCCAGAAAAATGATTAATCTTACCAAAATCTATATCAGAAATATGAGTACATACTGAATCTAAAAAATGTCGGTCATGAGATACAACAATTACTGTGTTGTCATAATTAGATATGAAATTTTCTAGCCATTTAATGGTTTCAAAATCCAAATCATTTGTAGGCTCATCCATTATTAAAACATCAGGATTTCCAAACAATGCCTGAGCAAGTAAAACTTTTACTTTTTGAATTCCATCTAGTTCACTCATAAGATTATAATGAAGATCCTCTTTAATATCAAGATTAGAAAGTAATGCTGCTGCAGAGCTTTCAGCATTCCATCCATCCATTTCTTCATATTCTAATTGAAGAACTCCCACTCTATCACTATCTTTATCTGAAAAGTCTGGTTTAGCGTAAATTTCATCCATTTCTTTCTTTATTGAAAACAATTCTTTATTACCCATAATTACAGTTTGAAGAACTTGTTTGTCATCAAAAGCAAAATGATTTTGTTCTAATACTGACATTCTTTTTCCAGGTTCTAATGAAATATTTCCAGAATTAGGCTCAATAGATTTAGATAAAATTTTCAAAAAAGTAGACTTCCCTGCTCCATTAGCTCCAATTATTCCATAACAATTACCTTTAACAAAGGAAGTGTTAACTTCATCAAATAATATTCTTTTTCCAAATTGAACAGAAAGATTAGAAACATTTAGCATAATAAAATTTTTCGCAAATTTAATAAAATCAGAGTTATGAATTTTCTATATTATTATTTAAATTAAAAGTTTTTTATATCTCATATAGTATATGTTTAAATATAGTTTTTTATTATTGTCACTTTACCTTTTTATTGCTTGTGAGAGTAATAAAACTACTATTTTAAGTGGAAAAATTGTAAAACCTACTAGTAATGAAATTCAGTTGCTTAAGGATGAAATATTAGTTGATAAAATAATTATTAATGAGAATGGAACTTTTAAAAGCTTAATTAATATTGATAAAAACGGTTTGTTTAATTTTTTTCATCCCCCAGAATTCCAATATTTAATTATTAACAAGGGTGATAGTTTAGTTTTAAGATTAAATTCTTTAGACTTTGACGAGTCTTTAGTTTTCTCAGGAAAAGGTTCTGAAAAGAACAATTATTTGATAAATGTTTTTTTACAAAATGAAGATGAAGAAAATTACTTAAGAAGTAATTATAATTCCTCAAATATAGAATTTAAACAAATTATAGATTCTTTATTCGATTTTAAAAACAAAGATTTCAGAAACTTTAAATCTAAGGTTAAAATCGACAAAACTTCAGAATTAATAATTAAAAATGCTATTCAAATCCCTCTTCTTTCTCATATAGAAAACTATATTTTAAGAAATAAAAATAATCACAATTCTAATATTAGTTTTTTTAAGAATTACAGAAATATTATTGATTATAATATAATTGAACTATCACATTTCAAACCTTATCTAGATTATATAATAGTAAAATCAATAAATGAGTCATTTGGGTTAAATAGTGGATTTGATTATTCTTTAAAATTAAATATTAAAAGACTTCAATTGATTAATGATTTAGTTTTAGATAATACAATAAAAAATAAACTTTTAAGATTTATTGCTTATGAATATTTATTAGAAGAAAAACTTTTAATCAACATTGATAGTTTCATAAATGAATTTGAAAAAGTTTCTTCAAATACTGACACTAATATTGAAATTAATGAGATTTATAATAATATAGCAGCTTTACAAATTGGTAAATTGATTCCAGATTTAGAATTAATGGAGAGAAATGGGGCTATTAAAAAAATAAGAAATATTAATAATTTTAAAAATGTATATCTTTTTTGGTCATATGATCAAAATGCTCATCAAGTAAATTTATTCAAAAAGGTTAACTTATTATCAAACAAGCATCTTGATTTTAATTTTTATTTAATTAATATAAATGAAGATTATAACAAATGGATTTTTAATCTTATTAATCAATTTCCTCAACAAAATGTGAAAAACTTCAAGACTGTCGATTTTGAAGATATGAGTAAAAAAATGATTTTAAACAATTTGAATAAAGTTATAACAACCAAAAAAGGAATTATAACTAATATTCTTAGTATTACTGAGTTAGAAGAATTTTTAAAAATTAATTAATTTCCTTTTTTATAATCCGACAAGAATTTTTCTAAACCAATATCAGTTAAAGGATGTTTAATTAATCCAATAATTGAAGAAAGAGGTCCTGTCATTACATCTGCACCTATTTTTGCACAATCTATGATGTGCATAGTATGTCTTACAGAAGCTGCTAAAATTTGAGTGTTAAATGCATAATTATCGTAAACATTAGCTATTTCAGAAATTAAGTTCAGACCATCAGTTGATATGTCGTCAAGTCTTCCAATAAAAGGGGAAACATAAGTTGCGCCTGCTTTTGCAGCTATTAGAGCTTGTCCAACAGAAAAAATTAATGTACAATTTGTAGGAATTCCTTTTTTTGAAAAATATTTTAAAGCCTTAACCCCATCAAGAATCATTGGAATTTTTACAACAATTTGAGGATGTAATTTAGCTAAAGCTTCACCTTCTTTAATCATTCCAGCAAAATCTGTTGAAATAACTTCAGCGGACACATCTCCATCAACTATTTCACAAATTTTAACATAATGATTTAAAATATTTTGATG
>ERZ807291.6026-NODE-6026-length-14852-cov-5.446780_pt1 | contig 14852 bp, 14 predicted proteins | sample MGYA00521257_ERZ807291 | MGnify/ENA primary metagenome ERZ807291 (study PRJEB31413, sample SAMN03169783) | marine metagenome | biome: Marine; feature: Water; material: Subsurface seawater | place: North Sea | collected 2011-04-28 | depth 1 m m ...
ATTATTATCTTTTATTTCTAAAGAATAAGTCCCAATTGAAGGTATTGCCATCTCCCCATTTCCAAGATCATCGGTCACATCAAACCAAGTATTAACTAAGGTGTCTGTTGAATCATTGGAAGAATTAATTTCATTTGGATGAATACTTAATTTCATTAAACTCACTTCAAAATCATTATCAGAACTTGAACTATCATCTTTTCTAATCCCCTGAGTTTGATCAAAGCTAATCTCATCATTTCCAAAATCATCATTTCCAAAATCATCATTTCCATCTTCCTCCTCCTCTTCTTCCTCCTCCTCCTTGTCCACCGTCAAACCACCCGCACCATCACCCAGAGTGGGACCACCCGCCACACCGAGAACTGCAGACACGGCGGCGCAGAAGCTCCTCCACGGGGAGCGACCACCAGGATCACGTGAGCTCCCACAGTCACCCATGGGCGCGTTCATCGAGAAAAATGTTCGCACCATGATCAAGATGAACTACGACTGGCACGGATGCTTCTTCGGCCAAATAGCGCATCATCGGTCCAAGAACCCTTAAGGGTGTGTGCCTACGACAGCTTGGACCAGCTTGGATAATAACAGGCTGATTCTCGAGCTCAGCCGCTTTTACGTAGGCACGCATATCTTCCCAACCGAGGCAAACCAAGCCAGCAATAGCAAGGTTATTCTTTTTTGCATCAATTAAGACCTCGCCCAAACTTGCGATCATTTAAACTTGTTCCACATTGCTTTCATACCCGGTATCGTCTCCAGTTGCGCCGCATAGGCCGGCTGGAAGTAAGGAGATAAACCACGTGTGGTCGCCCCACCCAAAATGGTGAAGTAGTACATTTCACAACCTGGGAAAACGCAACAAGGATGATACCCGTCATCAATCAAGAAAGTTGACCCGTCAACCACATGAAAAGCTTCGCCAGGATCTGAATCCGAGCGCTGAAGTAGTTGCAATGCCCCGCCGTTACTGGGCTTAAATCGGAAATTGTATGTCTCGTCGTGCTTCGTCTCACCCTCTCGATCCACTGAGTGTTTGTGGCTCGGAAAACCCGACCAACCGCCTGCTCCTACAGTGAAAAGCTCAGATACAAGCAGCCGTCCGACCTGGCCGTGCTGTTTCTGACCCAAAATATGCTTGATCTTACGATGGGTTTTAGTGTCATCAGAGCCATACTGGACCATGTCTATCTCATGGCCAAGAACTGCGAACGGCGACAGCGTTTCCTCATATTTTGCACCCGCTACGAAAACTTCAGCGCTATCAGAAATGCATTCAACTGTGCACTTTAGAGCGGTGGGGACATAGACTCCTTCGGGCTCTCCGTCCCATACATCCTCAGTTCGCAGACCAATTTCGGCTATCTGTCGATTATCTACGCTCACAGATACAAGGCCAGTCGCTGGAACGATGCACGATTCATAGTCGGACAACGTATAGATGTATTGTTGACCCTGTCGTAACTTCAATATATTGAAGTAATTGAGGGGGACGCGGTCGTTTCCTACATCTACAATTGGCTGATTCTGATTATCGAACGGTGCAATATGCATCATAGTCTCCCAAGACGTTGTTCAACAGATTTCTGATGTCGATCGACAAACAGGCTCAATTCTTCGAGTGTCGGCATCGCGGGAGCACACCCGACTCTTGTAACAACAAGCGCGGCGCTAGCACTGCCATACATAATTGACTTAGCTAGACCTTCCCGTCTTGACAGACTAGCCAAAAAACTTCCCAAGAACGCATCTCCCGCACCAGTTGGTTTAATCGGTGTCACCGGGAATACGCCGGTCACTATTACATCCTGGCTGTAATATGCTTGGCTTCCACGCTCGCCCATTTTGTAAACCACAAGTTTTCCGCTAGCAGCAAGCGACTTAGCAAATTCGCTGCCCACATCAAAGCTACCAGCCATGTGTCCGAACTCTTCGTCATTGCCGATAACAATATCGACAAAAGCAACAGCCTCGTTATAAACCTGCCTCGCATGATCAGCCGTTTCCCACGAATAGGGTCGATAATCTAGATCCATAACGGTCGTAAGACCGACAATTTTCGCGCGAGCTAAAGCTTTTACCACTGCCTGTCTGGAAGGGTTTTTGGTCAGGCATGTTCCCGTAACTACCAGTGCTGAAAAGTCAGACATTGTTAACGTATCGATGTCAGATTCATGCATTTGAAAATCGACAGCATTGTTTCGGTAGATCACACTTTGGTGGTCAACTACGGTCGACTCAACCACAGCCAGACTCGTTCGAAAATCCCCTGACACACGCCTGACAAGCTGGCTGTCAACTCCGTAATGTCGCAATTGATTCTCTACATAGCTACCAACTGCGTCGTCCGAAATGCATGTTACCAAAGACGCCTTCTGTCCTAATCGACACAAAGCCACAGCGATATTCGCGCTGGAACCACCAAGAGCGGATACAAACTCTGAGACTTCTGCAGTTTTAGTATTCACCGGTGTCGGGTAGATATCCAACCCAGCTCTGCCCAGCACAAGAAATGGCTTGGTAGGATCGAAATCGAGATCGATCACTAAACACCTCGCCTTTGCTGTTTCCGACCTTCTTCAGTCTCAACGTGTGCATCAAGTACGCTCTGATAATTTGAGATAGAAGGTGTACCAACTTCCCACCATGCGTGTCCTTCCGTTGTCCATCCCTCGAATGGATCCACGTCCATGACAATCACGTAACTGTTCTGAGATGCTTTAGCTCGAGCAAACGCTAACTCTAATTCCTCTGCACTGTTAACTTTTTCAGAGTCCGCTCCCAAACTGGCGGCATGACTAACAAAATCTACAGGTTTCAGCGCAGTCGCAGTTGGAGTGTCCACAAAAAGATTGTTGTAACTGGCATTTCCTTTTCCAGTTTGGAGTTTATTGATCACAGCGAATCCATCGTTGTTCAGTACTATTAGAATTAGCTTATGATCCGTGATGACAGCGGAATACAAATCGCTGTTGAGCAGCAGGTAGGAACCATCACCGACGAAAACAATCGTGTCCGCGTCTTGGCCGTTTTGAAGTTGTGCAATGCGGGCACCGAGACCACCCGAGATCTCGTAGCCCATACAACTAAATCCGAACTCGACATCGACCGTGCCGATTCCAAGTGTTCTCCAATTTGCTGTGATCTCAGCGGGCAATCCACCGGCTGCAGCAACCACTCTGTCCTTTTCATCGCACAGCTTGTTGACCACTCCAATCACCTGAGAATATCGATTCGGACCGGCCTTGGCATCGGTGTTCTTATTGCGAATCGCACCCCAATTAGCTCGCTCCTCAGTCAATTTTTCAATCCACTGCCTTTCGGATGCAAAAGCGCCTAGTAAGTCACTCAATGCAGGTAAGCTCGATTTGGCGCCTCCGATAACTGCGGTAGCCATATGTTTGTTGGCATCAAATCGTCCAGGATTAATAGATACAAGTTGCGCGCCTTTTGAAAAACAACTCCAAGAGCCCGTGGTAAAGTCTTGGAGCCGCGTCCCAACACAAATCACGACATCCGCTTCTGCCGCCATCGCATTGGCGCTATCAGATCCTGTTACCCCTATCGGTCCCGCGTTGAGTGAGTTATCCCATAGCAAATTCGCTCGCCCCGCGATGGTTTCCACGACTGGTATCTGGTGAAGCTCAGCGAAGTTAGTCAGCTCGTCGACCGCATCACCGTATTGCACGCCTCCTCCAGCTATGATCAGTGGCCGATTCGCGGATTGGATCATCTGCACCGCGCTCTCGAGTTCGCGTGGGTCAGCGAAGACTTCGCGAATCACATGGGTCCGTTCGACAAAAAACTGCAACGGAAACTCATAGGCCCAGCCCTGAACATCTTGAGGAAGAGCAATAAAAGCTGGTCCACAATCTGCAGGGTCTAACATCGTTTGAATGGCCTGCGGTAGTGATTGAATAATTTGTGCCGGGTGTGAAATCCGATCCCAATACCTCACCACGGATTTGAAAGAATCTGTGACGCCAAGGCTAGGATCTCCAAAATGCTCGACCTGCTGTAACACTGGGTCGGGAAGTCGGGTAACGAAATTATCACCACACAGCATTAAGACAGGTAATCGGTTCGCCATCGCGAGTGCGGCTGAAGTCACTAAGTTAGCTGTACCGGGCCCGGCCGAAGCCGTACAAAACATAAATCGTTTCCGTAACCAATACTTCGCGTAAGCGGCCGCAGCGAAGCCCATGCCCTGCTCATGCTGTCCTCGAAAAAGGGGCAAGGTATCTCGCGAGTCAAAAAGCGCTTCACCGAGACAGGTCACGTTACCATGACCAAAAATACCGAAACCGCCGCCGCACAAGCGCAAGCGTGATCCATTAATTTCTATCCACTGGTTCTCGAGGTATTTGACGATGGCTTGAGCTACTGTCAGTTTTACTAATTCGGACATAACCTTCTTCAGTTACTATTGTTTTGCGATAGCAAAGAATACAAACTTTGCAACCGGTTGCAAAGCAGAGAGCAATATGTCTGACAAAAGCGAAATGATAAGGGTCGGTGTAATCGGTGGTGGTTACATGGGGAAAGCCCATGCCGTGGCCGCTAGGGTTGCTTCTACAAACGCAGAGTTAGGCGTCGAGATCCGGCTTGAAGGCGTCGCTGCCTCAACGCCTGAGTCGGCCAAGCAGTACATGGAAAAGTATGGGTTTCGGCATGCCTTCGAGTCGGCAGAGTCCCTCCTTCAAAGCGATCAAATCGACGCCGTCATCATTGCCTCCCCACAAAGCACGCACCTTCGTTTCGTCAAATTGGCAGCAAAGACCGGTAAAGCGATATTGTGTGAAAAACCTATGGGGCGAAATATCGCGGAGTCTCAATCAATCGTCGAGCTCGCCGGAAATTTACCGAATTTAGTCGGATATAATTATATTCAGACCCCAGCGACCGCTCTCGCAAAAAAGTTATTAGACGAGAAAACTATTGGCGAGATTATCTGGTATCGGGGTGAGCATCATGAAGACTTCCTTGTCAACGCCGAGGGTAACGAGTGGCGAAAAGTAGGTGACGCCAATGGTACGCTTGGCGATTTGATGCCACATCCGATTCATAACGCATTGACGCTAGCAGGGCCCATAACGGCTGTCATTGCAGACATGAAACAACACTCCAAGGTTAGAAATGAAAAAGTGAATCCAGATGCTAACGACGATCAGGTGCAATGCATGTGTACGTTCGCAAACGGAGCCAATGGTTTTATCTCGGCATCACGCGTTGCACATGGAAAAAAGATGGGATTGACTTATGAGGTACATGGCACAGAGGGAGCGCTGAGATTTGATCAGGAAGACCAGAACAGTTTGCATCTGTACCGGGCAAACCAAGATGCCGGATTTCAACGCATTCTTGCAGCGCCCGGACATGGTCAATACTCAATGTTTTGTCAAGGACCGGGGCATGGCACTGGATATCAGGATCAGATCATCATCGAGCAAGTGGCTTTTTATCGGGCTATTCTTGGCATCAAGCCTGCCTCCCCATCATTTAAGGATGGGCTTGAAGTAATGAAAGTTTGTACCGCTATTCGCCAGTCTTACCAAACTCAATCTTGGACCGTAGTGTAAGGATTTTTATGTCGATCAAAATTGGTAATGCGCCCTGCTCTTGGGGAGTTGAATGGGCAGATGATCCCAGAAACCCAAGCTGGGAGTCCGTCTTAATAGAATGCCGAGAGTCGGGCTATGATGGGATTGAACTGGGTCCTATCGGCTTCATGCCGGAAGATCCTAGTGAGCTAGGTGACGCGTTAGAAAAATATTCGTTAGAACTGATCGGTGGTGTCGTTTTCCAACCATTCCACGATGCTAATGCCAAAGCAGATGTTGTTGAAAAAGCTCGAAGGACTGCTGCTGCTTTATCTGCACACGGAGCGAAACAAATGGTTTTGATCGATTCAATTTCAGAACAGCGCGCGCCATATGCTGGAAGACCTAATGAAGCGATTACGATGACGCAGGCTGACTGGGCTTCGTTTGTCGACAGAATTCGTGATGTTGCCAAAATGGGGGCTGACGAATATGGCCTGACTGTCAGTATCCATTCACATGCGGGTGGTTTCGTGGACTTTAAGGCGGAGCTCGATGCGCTGCTTCAAGAAATTGATGAGCATTATCTTAAAATATGCGTAGATACGGGACATCAAACATACGCAGGCTTCGATCCCATCGCTTTCATCGACAAAAACTTTGACCGAGTGTCCTACGTACACGCTAAAGACATAGATCCAGCCGTTCAGGCAGCAGTGATCGAAAATCAAACAGGATTTTACGACGCCTGTGGCCAAGGTATTTTTTGTAACCTCGGCAAAGGATCAGTTGATTTCGCCACTGCCCGACAGCTTTTGCTCGAACGCGGCTATCAAGGCTGGTTGACGGTCGAACAGGATTGTGACCCCACGCTCGATATCTCACCATTGCAGGATGCAATTGCAAATCGCCAATTCCTGTCAGCAGTCGGTTTTTAAGGAGTATACGGATGAGCACACTGAAGTGGGGGTTAATTGGCGGCGGCAAAGGCAGCCAAATTGGCCCAGCTCACCGTCTTGGCGCGCGCTTAGACGGATATTTTCAGTTCGCTGCTGGTGCGCTCGATCATCGTCCAGATGAGGGGAAGCAGTTTGGCATAGATCTGGGCCTTGATCCCAATAGAAGCTATGGGTCCTGGCATGAGATGTTAGCTAGAGAAAGGGATCGAGATGACCGAGTCGATTTAGTAACTGTTGCGACTCCAAATAATTCACATTTCGCAATCACCAAAGCGTTTCTGAGCGAAGGGTTCCACGTTCTATGCGAAAAGCCACTAACGATGACAGTTGAAGAATCGCTAGAACTTGCACACTTATCGGAGACGACCGGAACAATCTGTGCGGTTAATTATGGTTATTCGGGATATAGTCTGGTCCGTCATATGAAAGCGATGGTGAACCAGGGCGATATTGGGAAAGTGAGGATGGTGTTTGCAGAATTTGCTCATGGCCATCACGCGGATGCAACAGACGCAGACAACCCTCGTATCCGATGGCGTTATGATCCGGCTCAAATCGGAGTTTCTGCGCAGTTTGCGGATTGTGGAATACATGCGCTGCATCTCGCAACATTCATCACTGATCAGCGAGTTCAGTCAGTGTCGGCTGACACCGTAAGCCTTATCCCAAGTCGTCAGCTCGAAGACGATGCAATGGTTAATTTCAGGATGACTGACGGAATTGTGGGTCGCCTCTGGACCAGTGCTTGCGCAATTGGCCGTCAGCACGGACTTGCCATTCAAGTCTTTGGCGAAACGGGCGGTCTAAAATGGACACAAGAACAACCTAATCAACTTTATTACACCCCTGTTGGTGGTCGTACTACGATTATCGAGCGTGGAGAGGCAAATCTCTCCCCAGAAGCCGATAAATCAAGTCGTGTCACTATCGGACATGCTGAAGGGATGCCACTGGCTTTTGCCAACATTTACGCGGAACTTCATTCAGTGATCACTGAAGGCTCAAACAATGGACAGCCTGCCGGTACATCGTTACTCCCACTAGCGACCGACGGCGCCGAATCAGTTAAAGCAATTTATGCTGTCGCTAAATCTGGGCAGGCTAACGGCGAATGGGTGGAGATCAACTAAGAGCGGGCAGCGTGTCTCGCTCAACTATATGACAGGGCAGGAGTTTCTGATAAGTCTTTCTGATGTTGAGCGATAACATCCCTTCAAGGCAAAAAACCGATTCTTCGATAATTTGGTCCAACGGTTGGTGAATCGTCGTGAGACGAATGTTGTCCCAGCCGGCCATTTCCATGTCGTTAAAGCCAATGATGCCGATTTGTTCGGGAATGCGATAATTGGCTCGACGAAGCGCTGACATCGCTCCGATTGAAATCACGTCATCCGCACAGAAAAATGCTTGGCTAAGACCCCGTAAAATCATTGAAGCCATCTCGTCAAACCCTGCCTCAAACGTATAATCTCCGGCAAAATGTACTCGAGTCTTGATCTTTGGATAATCACTTAAGACATCGAGAAATCCTTCCAAGCGATCACGAGTTGAGGTTGCCTTTTCAGGACCACCTAAAAAGCCGACATCATGATATCCGCTTGCAATTAAGCGACGAGCAGCGATACGGCCAGCTTCAACATTATCGATTCCGATCACGTTGATATCTTTACGATTGGTTGGTCGGCCAAAAGCATGAACAACGGATATCCCGGCTTCCGAGAAGCCATCTGCAAAACCCACCGGAAGTGTTGAACTTGCAACAACTACAGCATCAACCTGGTATTCGAGGAGAAGCTGTACGCTACGTTGAGGATCAGTCTCTTCTGTTAAGTTGACGATCAGTGGCCGTAATCCAACGGTTTGTAACTGTCTAGTGAACAAATCAAAGACTTCTAGAAAAATCGGATTATGGAAGTTATTGGCGACGAGCCCGACTAGTCCAGTTTTCCTGGTTGTTAACGAACGAGCTAATATATTTGGTCGATAGCCCAGCTCTTGAGCCGCGCGCTCAACTTTCGAGCGCGTTTTCAAAGAAACCGAAGCACCTTCAGTAAATGCTCTGGAAACAGCGCTTCGAGATACGCCAGCGAGAGCAGCTACCTCGCTGAGTGTAGCGCGCTTGTTGCTATGCTGACTCATCCGAGCACCTCTCATCAAACATAACTAATCAAACTCACCGTTTTTATTTTGCAACCGGTTGCAAAACTTCTTAATGACTATTAATGTTTTGCCCAAGGATTGTCACATGTGTGCTGTTCTTGTCCTAATAAAAATTGGAGTCTACCCATGAAAAAAATATTTAAGCATTTAGTTGTAGCTTCGAGTCTCGCTGTAGCATCGATCACTGGTGTCATTGCAAACGCCGCAGGGCATGGCAACGAGCGTTATGTACTTGTTTCTCATGCACCTGATTCAGACAGCTGGTGGAATACCATCAAAAATGGAATCGCGCTTGCTGGAGACCAGATGGGTGTGGAAGTCGAGTATCGAAATCCACCAACCGGGGACTTGGCTGACATGGCTCGTATTATCGAGCAAGCAGCGGCCTCTAATCCCAACGGCATCATAACAACGCTCGCGGATTACGATGTTTTATCGGGTCCTATCAAGGATGCGGTCGCTTCTGGCGTTGATGTGATTATCATGAACTCTGGAACCCCCGAGCAAGCACGGGAAGTTGGCGCGTTAATGTATGTCGGCCAGCCAGAGTATGACGCAGGCTACGCTGCTGGTCTGAGAGCCAAAGGCGACGGCGTCAAAAGCTTCCTGTGTGTGAATCACTACATTAGTAGCCCATCTTCGACGGAACGGTGCAAAGGATTCGCTGATGGACTGGGTATCGACCTCGGTAACCAGATGATCGACTCAGGACAAGACCCATCTGAAATTAAGAATAAGGTGCTCGCATATCTTGACGCGAATCCAAAAACTGATGCGATTTTAACGCTAGGTCCAACCTCAGCTGATCCAACACTCTTAGCGGTGGATGAGAATGGTATGGCGGGCGACATCTACTTCGGTACGTTTGATCTTGGTACTGAAATCGTTAAAGGAATCAAGAGCGACGTGATCCAGTGGGGTATTGATCAGCAACCATTCCTCCAGGCGTATCTTCCAGTTGTAGTCCTCGCTAACTATCATCGTTATGGCGTACTACCTGGTAATAACATCAATTCAGGTCCCGGTTTTGTGACAAAGTCAGGACTGACGTTGGTTGAAAAATTTGCTGGCGAGTATCGCTAAACTAACTTTTAGTTAGATCAACCCGAGACACTGTTTAGGTGTCTCGGTAACAAGGATCAGTCGAATGAGTGATTCAACTCAAGACGAACGAATCAAAAAAATATCCCCACTACGACAAGCACTAGTTCGGCCCGAACTCGGTAGTATCGCCGGCACCATTATCGTCTTTCTGTTCTTTGGTTTCCTGGCCTTCGACAGTGGCATGTTTAGCCCCCGCGGAGTCCTCAATTGGTCAACTGTCAGCGCACAATTCATGATTATTGCGGTGGGGGCGTGCCTCCTCATGATCGCCGGAGAGTTTGATCTATCGGTCGGATCCATGATTGGATTTGCGGGGATGATGATAGCCATATTTTCAGTCACTCTTCAGTGGCCTGTGTGGAGCTCGATTTGCGTTACATTTGTGTTGTGTACTTCCTTGGGTGCGCTCAATGGGTATATCGTCATCCGAACGGGTCTGCCTAGCTTCATCGTTACTCTCGCCTTCTTGTTTATTCTTCGTGGGTTCACAATCTTCTTTCCCCAACTGATTGAGAGGAAGACGATTATTGGCGGGGTCTCCGATGCTGCAGATGGTGATTGGCTCGCATCTCTATTCGGTGGGAAGGTGGGTGAACCCGTCTTCGTTTGGCTCGCTGATCTAGGATTAATCGACGTTTTTGAGCGTGGAAGTCGAGCTGGGCAGCCAGTCGTCGATGGAATACCTGCGCTCATTCTGTGGGCAATCGGCTTGGTCATTTTTGGGCACTTCGTACTAACACGGACCCGCTTCGGCAATTGGATTTTCGCGTCCGGAGGTGACGCACAGGCAGCACGTTATGCTGGTGTCCCGGTCAATCGAGTCAAGATTTTAATGTTCATGTTCTCAGCATTTTGCGCATGCGTTTTCGCGACATGTCAGGTTATGGAATTCGGGTCAGCCGGAGCAGATAGAGGTCTCCTGAAAGAATTCGAAGCCATCATCGCTGTTGTCATCGGAGGGGCTTTATTGACAGGTGGCTATGGAAGTGTCATCGGGGCGGCTCTCGGTGCATTGATCTTCGGTGTTGTTCAGCAAGGGTTATTTTTTGCCGGCGTAGAAAGCTCCCTGTTCCGTGTCTTTTTGGGCGTGTTGTTGTTAGCTGCTGTGATTCTCAATACATATATCCGCCGAATTATTACAGGAGAGAAATGACCATGGATCCATTGTTCGAAATGCACGATGTAGAGAAACATTTTGGGACGGTCATAGCTCTTGGGGGTGTCAATTTTTCTGTGTCGGAAGGCGAGTGCCATTGCCTACTGGGCGATAACGGCGCAGGTAAATCGACGCTGATCAAGACAATGTCAGGAGTACACGCGCCGACATCGGGGCGTCTTCTGATGCGAGGCCGCGAAGTTCGGTTCGAAGATCCTCGGCAAGCTATGAGCCAAGGTATCGCAACCGTATATCAGGATCTGGCAATGATCCCTTTAATGAGCGTTAGTCGAAACTTTTTTATGGGTAACGAACCAATAAAGAAGCGCTTCGGATTCAATCTATTCGATCACGAGCAGGCCGACAAAGTCACCATGGATGAAATGCGTAAAATGGGAATTAGTTTGCGCGGACCACACCAAGCGGTAGGGACCTTATCAGGTGGTGAGCGACAAACGGTCGCTATTGCTCGTGCGGTATATTTCGGTGCAAAAGTACTAATTCTCGACGAACCAACATCAGCACTTGGCGTCCGACAGACTGCAAATGTTCTTGCCACTGTGGATCGGGTCCGTAAAAACGGAATCGCGGTCGTATTCATAACACACAACGTTCGACATGCTCTCGCCGTTGGTGATCGCTTCACGGTATTAAATCGTGGCAAAACACTTGGTACCGCGCATAAAGGCGAAATAACACCTGAAGAACTCCAGGATTTAATGGCAGGCGGACAAGAGCTCGCTGAACTCGAGTCTTCCTTGGGAGGTACCGTATGACCTCTTTATTGGTCAAACCCAACGCACGACAGGGAACCGTTATTGATATAACGCCAGAAAATGCAGAATGGAGCTTCGTCGGCTTCAAGGTCGTTAAGCTTAAAGCCCAAGAGACCCACGAGTTTAAAACTAATGATAGAGAGTTTTGTTTAGTCCCGATCACAGGAACGTTTGACGCGCAACTTAGTGATAGCCGGTTTGACGCTGTCGGCGGACGATCGAACTTATTTGACCAAGAACTAACCGAGCATCTATATGTGCCAGAACAGGAGACTGTGAAGTTAACTGCTCTAGACGAACTTGAACTGGGCCTCTGCTCTGCGCCGGGCGGATCATCTTTACCTGCTCGCCGAATTAACAAATCAGATCAAACACAGAGTACCCGTGGACAAGGGAGCAATACACGCTACATTCACGATATCTTGCCGGAAACCCAGCCAGCACACTCCCTTCTTGTGGTCGAAGTTTTCACTCCAGCGGGACACTGGTCGAGCTATCCCCCCCACAAGCATTGCGTTGACAATATCCCTATCGAATCGGCGTTGGAAGAGACTTATTATCATCGCGTGAACCCACCACAAGGCTTCGCTTTTCAACGCGTGTACACCGATGACCGATCAATCGACGAAACGATGGCTGTCGAGAACGGAGACTGTGTCAAAGTGCCAGAGGGATACCACCCAGTCGGTGCAGCGCACGGTTATGACAACTATTATCTAAACGTAATGGCTGGACCAAAACGCGTCTGGCACTTCAAGAATGACTCGGAACACGAATGGATGATCAGCTAGTTATCCAACACACGGAGGATATCAGTTCGCGAGATATCCACGAGCTATTAGAAAACGGCCCGGGCGCTCTTATCATTCGTGGCGCTTATCAGGATGCGCGCCTATTAGATGCGGTCTCGAATGCATTCTTCGCACGAATCAAGAGCGAAGGCAACCATGCAGGTGATCATTTCGCATCAGGCTCCAATCAACGGCTTTGGAATTCTATCAACAAGCTTGCGGAAGATGCGCCAGAATTGTTTGCTGATTACTATGGCAATGAATGGCTACATCGTGTCAGTGAGGCTTGGCTTGGTCCGCTCTATCAAATCACTGCTCAAGTGAACGTCGTAGTTCCTGGCGGAGCCGCTCAAACAGGTCACCGAGATTATCACTTAGGATTTTACCCTGAATCATTAGTGGCGAAGATGCCTGACCTCATCCTTCGAGCTTCTGCGCATTTGACACTCCAGGGGGCGATTGTTCATTGCGACGTACCTGTTGAAATGGGTCCAACGAAGCTCCTTCTCGGATCACAAAATGATCCGGACGGCTACTTGACTTATCGTAAAGCCGAGGAACAAAAGCGATTCGAGCGTGACCAATGTCAAATACCTTTTAAAAAAGGTGATTTGATCTTCTTTAATCCAAGCATATTCCATGCGGCTGGAGGCAACAAAACTCCTAATCCAAGATTGATAAATTTATTGCAGATCTCATCAGCGCTCGCGAAACCAATGGAACATATAGACTTTGTAGGGTTAGTAAAGCATGTCTATCCGCACTTATTGAACCAATCCGATAGAAAACTCGTAGCGCGAACAATTTGTGCGATGGTCGACTCGTACCCATTCCCAAGTAACCTAGACCTTGATCCTCCCAGTGATGACTGGCTTGGCGAGCTCGAGGCCAACTGGCTACTCAATGCCTGGAACCTGAAGAGGGCGGCGGACGAAGTTTTAGCCGACTATGAAACAAGGCGAAACCGACGCTACTATGATACCGATTGAATATTTACTGATTTTTATGGGTCGTATAAATCGGCAGATCTATAGAGCATACTTAACGTAGTTCCGGTCTAGGTTTTTTATATGACTAAAATCAACTCCCGTTTAATTTTTGCCAAACAAATCGTTCGAGATGCGGCAGCTAGCGCATTGAAAGAATTTGCTAACTGGAGAGATCTCGCAATTACCGCTAAGGGTGCGCAAGATTTTGTATCCGAAGTCGATAAAGCAACCGAACGATTTCTGCGATCTAGAATCGAAGATAATTTCCCCGAGGATGGGGTCGTAGGTGAAGAATACGGCCAGAGCAACGAATCTGCAGAACTCCAGTGGATACTCGACCCGATTGATGGAACCGCCAACTACATATCTGGCATTCCTGCTTGGTGCATAGTTATTGCCCTCGTTGAGCGAGAAAAAATTGTTGCTGGCGTTATCTATGACCCGAATCATGATGAACTATTTTCAGCAGAACTGGGCTATGGGGCTTTTCTAAATCAGGACCGTCTTACACCAAAAAAGAAATTGCAGATTAATAACAGCACACTCAGCATCGGTTACTCCGGAAGAACCACCACTAGGCCTGTTGTCTCAGTCATCAATGATATATTCAAACTCGGCGGCGTCTTCAGCCGAAACGGTTCAGGTGCACTATCACTCGCGCACGTGGCCGATCAGCGGTACAGCGGTTACATCGAGCACCACATGAACGCCTGGGACTGCCTGGCCGGTCAGCTAATAGTGAAAGAGGCCGGGGGACTAATCGAGGACCAGAACGCACAGGAAATGATTGCATTTGGGGGCCGAGTGATTGTCGGATGGCCCGGCGTATTCGAGCAACTACTTCAGATAGCAGATGATCATTTCGGAGAAGATGATTTGGTTAGATTGGCACTAGGCAAGAGCCCCCGTCTTTAAAAGTGATCGATACCTCGCTACCCTCTAACTTTGCCGGGAGTCCTGAGTCTTCGATGGCGAAAATTTCACCAAAAGCACCTGCGATGGTGTACTCGTAGTGGCTACCTACGTACGACACTTTCTTAACGGTTCCTGAGAGCGCGTTGGCTTTCTCATCCGCTGATAGGACAATATTTCGGGGACGTACCGCCAGTCGAGTCTCTCTATCTGGGGGTACGACGTTCCCAACATAAAGCTCATAATTGTCCACGCGAACAGATGACTGATCTTCGCTACGGTCAACGATCTCGCATCCTAAAATATTCGCCTCTCCAATAAAGTCGGCAACAAACACAGAGTTCGGTCTCTCGTACAGATCCACAGGAGATCCGATCTGGGCAATCTTAGCCTTGTCCATGACCACAATGTTGTCGGACACGGCTAGCGCCTCTTCCTGGTCATGTGTCACATAAACCACGGTCA
>ERZ807291.6034-NODE-6034-length-14830-cov-8.895838_pt1 | contig 14830 bp, 10 predicted proteins | sample MGYA00521257_ERZ807291 | MGnify/ENA primary metagenome ERZ807291 (study PRJEB31413, sample SAMN03169783) | marine metagenome | biome: Marine; feature: Water; material: Subsurface seawater | place: North Sea | collected 2011-04-28 | depth 1 m m ...
AAAAAGCTTTACCAAATTAAAGTATTTTTGCTTTACTTTTTCTTAAAAAGTATTTCTAAAAAGTTTTTTTTTTCTTCATGCTATTAACAAATATGACATGGAGAAATATACAAGCTAAAAGTATTAATAACAATATAATAAGTAATAATTCTGTCATTATAATTAAAAAAGAAAATAGTTATATATATTAATGATAAAAATAGTAATACTCATTTTAATAATAGTAATCATACTTTGTTGTGTTAAACGGTTTCGTGAGTCATTTAATTCTAAAGATATTACTTATTTGAATACTAAGAATGTTTGTAGCATTTTAAAAAATATCGATTACAAATATAATAAATTAGATATAAAGTTACGCCATATCCCACCTGAATATCATGGTAATATTTATAAGTTTTATTGTGATCATTTACTAGATTTCACTAATCTAGATAAGAAATTATTAGGATGGGTTATTGACGCCATGAAATCAAAGCTACCAAAAAACCTATTATTTATTTTTGATTATATTAAATTCGCAAAGTTCCTGAATAATGTAGAAAATGGCTTTCCACACACTAATTATGATGTCATATTTATAACCGACAGTTTTATATCTGAACTTTTAGGATATTATAATAATAACAATATTGATGGTGCTATAGAAAATATTGGTGGTATTATAGTACACGAATGCGTCCATGTTTTGCAGCGTAAGGAACCTGAAGCATTTAATCAATTGTATTCTAATTATTGGAAATTTGTTAAGGTAAGCAAGATTCACAATAACGAATCAATTTCTAAAAAAATCCGATACAATCCTGATGGTCCTGATACTAACTGGGTCTTCTCTTTTAAGGGGAAACACATTTATATATTGAGTTTGTATGATAAGGATGCTACTAATATAGGTCAAGTTAATATAATCGGCATCTATGTTGAAAAAGCTGGAGATTCTTATGTTATCCCGAGCGGTGCAAAACACCATAAATTAATAGATATAAAAGAATTCACCGAGTATTTTGAACACTTATACGGAAATCACTACCATCCAAACGAAATAAGCGCCGAGCTTTTATCCATTTATTACTTAAAGGCGATGAAAATCTCGCACAAAAATTACACAAATATTGGATATAAAAATATGCTCGTTTGGCTGAATAAATTCATTTAATTAATTTCTTATGAATAAATTCATTTAATTAATTTCTTATGAATAAATTCCTCAAGTAATTTTTATAGCTTTGCTGAATAAATTCCTCAAATGAATAAATGCATTTAATTAATTTCGTATGAATAAATCCATTTAAAAAATTGATTTTTAATTTAAATACCATATTATAATTATAATGAGTTCTAAAAAGTGCTATTATTGTAAAGGTAAATTGGGTATTGTGAATTATGATTGTAAATGTACAGAAAAACATCGGTTTTGTGTAAAATGTAGGCTTCCAGAAACGCATGAATGTAACTATGATTTTAAGGCTGACAGTAAAAAAATACTAAAAGCTCAATTAGTTAAAGTTGATTATGAAAAAGTAATTAAACTTTAAAAACTTTTTAGAAAAAAGTTTAAATCAAAAATAAGCTTTTTTCTAAAAAATTTTTTCTATGTTTATATTATAAAATGGTTGGTTTAAGATTGAGTAATAAAATTAGAAAAAGAATATCGCGTAAAATTCGAAAAAATAGTATTAGAGGGTGCAAAAGAATGACCAAAAGATCTATTAAAAAGGGTAAAAGAATGAGTAAAAGATCTATTAAAAAGGGTGGTAAAAGAATGAGTAAAAGATCTATTAAAAAGGGTGGTAAAAGAATGAACAAAAGAGTTATTCACAGACGTAAAACTTTAAAAGGAGGGTTTTTCACGGATTCGCTAGTTGTAAACTTATTAGTATACATCGCTAAAGTTAAAATAAGTTCGGTTATTAATGAGTGTCTTTCATCAACCGACCCATTGCGGGTTGATTATAATAACATATACAGTCAAAAACTTAATAAATTAAAGGGATGGAGATGGAAGGGGGAAAATAGACTCATATTCTATCAGCGTAAGGTTAGGGATATTTATAAAATATTTGATGAGTTTAAGGATAGTTTTGCCGAACAAACCCAAAAATGCGTACTACCTCAACCTGATTTTTTTCGTATTACTAGTAAAGATGTCATCGAAGACAGCAACAAAGTGCCGGGTATTGTTAAACCGCAATACGATGACTTATTCAACGCACTAAACGCTGCAAATGACTCTGCAAATGAGGTCGTGCAAGTGGCAAGGACACCGAACGCGTTGTACCAGCCGTACGTGCCCACCAACACACAAGGGGATCAGGGTCCGATATACGCTGAACCGGGAGCAGTAGTATCATCAGCATCATCACCACGAAAAGCACAATTGGATATACAAGCACGAGCGGTAGTAAACAAAGACAATGGTCCTACTTACTCAGAAATAGATGAACCACCAGAAATAGATGAACCACCAGAGGTAGTATACCAAGCATCAGATGTAGTAAACCAAGGCAATGAAGAAACCTTTGATGGATTTGGTAATAATGCCGAGGTAGTATACCAAGCATCAGATGTAGTAAACCAAGGCAATATAGAAGGTGCGACCTATCTCGCATCTTCTGTCTCAAGTGGGGGGAAAGCAGGCTCGACCAAAGCCGGTGCGACCGTGGCTAATAACTCAGAAAACGCGTGTTTAGCACTAAAGCAAGCTAAACAAAAAATAGACTTTGTCATGACGAAGCTTAAGTGTCCAGGCGCTAAAAAAAACAACATGTACGAAAGCGGTCCGCAGCAGCAGCAGCAGCAGCAGCAGCCCACTGGGTTGTCCGCTCCAATCGCCCCTCCCCCCCTCCTCCCAAAAAAAAAACATCCATGGTGGGTTAATCTAACATACGAACCTACGTACATGAATGTTGAACAACATAATCAATCTTGGTTCCACGATAAACTAGATAGGAAAGGTACAGAAAACACATTATCGAAAAACCAATTCCTGGTCCGTAATGCAAGTAAAAGTGGGGAAGCCAGTAAAAGTGGGGAAGCCAGTAAAAGTGGGGAAGCCAGTTACGTATTCTCGACCAAGTATACAAATACCAAAGGAGAAATCAAACCAACTCATTTTAAAATCTCTAAGAACGACCAAGAGACGTCGACACCTTTCACATCAACAGTGAAATTAAAAGTTGGGGAGGTGGATATGATTAAAGAACTCGAAAGCGATTCCCTGGAGGATATTGTATTTAAAATTTATGAATATATATTAACTCAACGCATTTTACCATATTTCAACCCCATTCTCCGCCCCAATTTTCTGTCAGATCAATTGTTAAATAATGTGCTATTTCGAGGAAACACAGATGATTTGCACTGGTTTACCGCAGCATCACCACCACAGCCAACGGGAAATTTAACTAATCTTCTAACTAAGGGCGGCATGTACTTTGTCTACAAACGCACGGGAGTGAATGATCAATTCGTGTTAATAATCAGAGTGAAACAGGCGAGAGGCAATGGTCATCGATTCATCAGATACTTTATTGGAAAAAAAGGAGGAGTATTCGGAGTGTTTTCCAATAATGTATTGGTGACCCCAAAAAGTGATAATGTGGTGGAAGTAGTTGAACTATTACTTCATATTGCGAAATCGAAATCAAAATATAAAATAGAAAAATACGAGATTGTGACGGAACAATAAATAATAATTATTTCTAGAGAGTTACGGTGCTGTAAATAAGCCTTTAGCGATTAATTTTTTATGATCATTTAGTTGTAGTCAATGTAATACAACAATAAAATCGTGAAATGGGAGTGAAAAGTGTTAAAGAAATTACTAAAGGATCGTCTCTTAGTAATGAAACTTAAACTCTAGTTCATAAAGAAATTATTGAGTGTAGTAATACTTGTGCCTATAATTTTTTGTCTAAATATGATGGATGTCCAAATGTTCAGTCGTCATAAATTATTAGTATTTTTAAGCATACATCTAGAAGTTATAAATCGTGATTTATAGTTATTATTTATTGAATAAAATAATAAATTAAAATTTAATTCTTTTAGAGAACAAGTCGCAACACATATCTTATTATAATAAATTCATTCTAATTTAGTCGTATTTTGAAGTATAATATCACTAACTAATTCTTCTTTTTTATTTAATATGATTTCAATAGCATCAATTAAGGCATCATCTATGCATTCAGCATCTTCTAATTCTAAAAACATATTATTTATTATATTTATTTCACGGTCGCTCCATAATTCTTTAAATTGGAGGAACACCGTGTTTGTTTCTACATCTTTAGTTTTTTTGCTTTTAAAGTTTTGTTTAATATAAGAAATATAATATTCTATAGAATGGGTTATAATAGAATTTTCTTCATAAGAACTCTTGAGCTTTTCTAATCCTTTAACTGCATATTTAAATAAATTTTTAATATCTTCATTATCAGGTTCGTACCATTGGATTGCTTTAAGTATAGGATTATAGATGTTATGAATATCTTCACGATTATCTCCGTTAGACCATCTTATAGTGCCTTGTAAAAGGTGTGGATCATTGTAAGTTATTCTATTATTTTTGATACTTATTTTAGTATTAAAAGGTTTAAATTCAAGTAATCCAAGCCGAATTAAACATGTTAAGGGGTCAATTATAGAATTGCTCTTATTTTCATAGAAAAAGGTATTGAAAAAATTGTAAAATGAACTGCCAAAATATTTTTTAAACATAATAATTAATTATTATTAATTTTTATTTAAATAAAAATTGAATTATATTAATATTTAATAATTATATAAAATGATTATTCCGGTTAGATGCTTCACATGTGGTAAAATTTTGGGAGATAAATGGAATTATTATAAAACAGAATTAGAAAAAATTAAAACATCAAAAGAAGACACCGTCATAAATGTTAATGCCAAAACAATTAAAGCTACACCAGAAGGAAAAATATTGGATAAACTCGAATTAACAAAATATTGTTGTAGAAGAATTATGTTGGGACATGTTGAGTTAATTGATGTAATTTAATTGTTTAAATCAACACATAAATATATTATTATTATATTAATGGATAAACTAATATACTTATTTTTATTATTAATATTATTTGTTAGTTCAATTAATGCTACACTTTTATTGATTTCTGTTTTTTGTTTTGTGGGATTATGCTTATACTTCAAAAAGAAACAATTACTTATTATTGGTTTAGTTATAATATATTGTTTAAGTATTCTTAATAATACTACTGAAAAGTTTCAAATGCAAGACGGAAAAGGATCAACTTTAACAACATCGACACATCACCACGGCAAAGAAGATACTGTAACAACATCGACACATCACCACGGCAAAGAAGATACTGTAACAACATCGACACATCACCACGGCAAAGAAGATAATGTAACAACATCGACACATCATCACACAAAAGATGAAATAATAGAAGAAACCGAAGTTATAGATAGTAATGATAATATAGTGTTATCAGGTGATGATTATAGGGAACTATTTTATGTGTTAAGCAGTTTGTTAGAATCAAAATATTATAAAAATAATAAAGATTCAATAGATTTAATTATAAGTAATAATAGGTCACTTAAAGATGTGTATAATCTTAGTGAAGCAATTCTTAATGTACATAATAATAAAATCTACAATAATTTTTTGGAAAAAATTACATGTATTAAGAAGGGTAAAATAAATTATTTAGATTGCGATAATATTAATTTTAAGAAACTAATGGCTTTTTCAGAGTTAATAAGAATATATGGATTATCAATAGAATTTGTTATCACACTTATTAATAAACATAAAATATATAAAATATGTGATTTAGAACCCCATCTTAGATCTCTCATTAATCATAGTCAATATGGTTATGAGTATAATGGTTTTATGGTGTATTTGAATAAAACAAGCATAAATAATAAATACTATAAATTGTTAGAATTAATTGGGTTAGATAAAAAACTGCATAATCAAAATGCTAAGATACCTTTAAAAGAACGGATGTATAATTATGTAGATAAAAATAAACGAATTTCTAAAGAACTTAATAGTATATTGGTTTCAATGGATTATTATAAAATACTTGATGACACTAGAATAAATAATGAAGAAGATGATTTTAATTTTGATTATTCGTTGTTAAGAAATATAGATTTAAATAGTAATTACTGGAAAGATAATCCATTTTTTAAAAAATACAATGTCAAACATTTAATTATAGAACAGATTAATGAAATGACTAAAGAAGATAAAGATATATTTAGACATGAATTAAATAAAAAATATAGTGCAAGCGATGATGGTGCTAATGGTGCTAATGGTTCTAATGGTGCTAATGGTTCTAATGGTGCTAATGGTGCTAATGGTGCTAATGGTGCTAATGGTGCTAATGGTGCTAATGGTTCTAATGGTTCTAATGGTAGAAACGATTATATAGATAGTGAATGTAAAAAAAGTAATGAAATGGAACCATCGGAATATAAAGTAATAAAATATAGTGGTATCACTTCAGAAGCCGATACATTTTTGGAAAAATTAAATTTAAAAAATATTAAAAATGATTTTTCATCTGTTTTTATAAATATTATAAATGACCTAACAAATCTTTACAAGCATAGGTGTAATAATGATTGTAAAAACGATCATCCAACATTTATCAATAAATTCATGTATTATTTTAACTCTATCATTCAAATAATGATTAAGGATGGAAGGATGTTTTATACGGGATTATTTATTATATTTATTTCATTCATTCTATATTTTATTGAATCTTCTAAATAGTCCAAAATTTTTTATAAATATATTTATTAATAATATAAATGGACTATAATAGTGATACATGGAAGGTTATAGATAATTATTTTAATGTTCATAAAAATTATTTAACTAAGCATCATCTGGATTCTTTTAATGATTTTATTTTAAACAAAATACCTCAAACTATTAATCAATATAATCCAAAAATTTTATATAAAGAACTTAACAAAACAACGAATAAATTTAAATATGAGACACATATTTATTATGGTGGAAAAGATGGTACAAAAATATTTATAGGCCGTCCTATAATTTATAAAGATATAGATGGTGTTGAAACTAAAAAAGCATTGTATCCAAATGAGAGCCGGTTAAGAAATCTTACTTATGCTTCGCATATATTTTGCGATTTACACATCGAATATATTATACGTGATGATAGTGGTGAAAACGAAAAAAAAATAGTTAAAGAATTCAAAAAAGTAAATTTGGGACAAATCCCTATTATGTTGCATTCTAAATTATGTTTATTAAGCTCTGCACCATTTGAAACGCGTAAAAATATGGGCGAATGTCCGTATGATCAAGGTGGTTATTTTGTAGTTGATGGTCAAGAAAAAGTAATCGTATCTCATGAACGGAAAGCCGAAAATAAACTATATATTATAAATGCATTAGAGGGAATGTACAGTTATTCGGCACAAATTAAATCTGTTCCAGCAAATACATTTAAATATGCACGAACAACTGTTGTGAACATTAATAAAAATACAAATGTTATCACAATAAGACTCCCGAGCATTAAGAAACAAATTCCATTATTTGTATTATTTAGGGCATTAGGAATAGAATCAGACAAAGAAATAATGGAATACATTCTTTATAAATTGGATGATGAAAAATCTCAATTATTTATGGAAGACCTACAATGTTCTATTGAAGATGTGGGTCCAATTTATAATCAAGATTTGGCATTAAAATATTTAGCAAACTTAACATTAGGAAATTCAATGAGTCATTTAAAAGATATATTGAATAGTGATGTATTTCCGCATGTAGGAGATAGTTATGTTTCAAAGGCATATTATTTAGGTCATGTAGTTCATAAATTATTAAATGTGCTACATAAAATAGACTCTGTTACAGATAGAGATAGTTTTGTATTTAAGCGTGTAGATTTATCAGGTTTCCTATTAGCGAATGTGTTCCGTGAAAGTTTTAAGCAGTTCCAAAGAGACACGAAGATTGCGATTGACTCTGAATACCGATTTAATAGTAGTCAATATCAAGATTTAAATTATCAAAATATTATTAATAGTGATAATATTAAAACTATATTTAATCAAAATGTAATAACGAATGCCTTTAGTAAATCATTTAAAATTGGCACTATTCTAAATAAAAAAGGTCTTATCCAATCATTAAATCGATTATCTAATGTTGGTACAATTTCACATTTAAGAAGAATTAACACCTATGGTGATATGATTATGGACGGTCAACGTAAATTGCATCCAACACAATATGGTATTATCTGTCCTGTAGAAACACCCGATGGTGGAAACATCGGAATCAAAAAGCATTTAACTATTACAGGACATATCACATTTGGATGTGACGCAGAACCTATTATTAAATTATTATTACAGCTTGGAGTAAGGAAACTGGAAAATATTAGACCAAAATATGTGTCTAATAATTGTAAAATATTTATTAATGGTAAATGGATTGGAATACATGAAGAACCTGTTAAATTAACGAAATTACTAAAATTATTTAGACAAAACAGCTATATTAATATTTTCACATCAATTGTATTAAATCACAGGTCTTTAGAATTATCTATTCTAACTGATGGTGGGCGTTGTTGTAGACCATTATACATTATGGAAAATAATAAGTTGTTAATAAATAAAACGCATGTTGAACGATTAAATAATCAAATAGATTGGTATAATTTGGTAGGTGGATTTCACACTAAAAAAACAGACTATTATGATTGTATTTACAACTGTCCAACCAAAGTAGATTTATCTAATTTTGACACATTAGATGCTGATTTAAAAAAAACACGATCAGTTGTAGAGTTTGTCGACACAGACGAAATGACTCAAAATTTGTTATGTAATGATTACAGCAAGATAGATTCAGGTGAATCATATTCACATTGTGAAATCCACCCTTCATTAATAATGGGAATTTTAGGGTTCACCATTCCGTATGTTAATACAAGTCAAGCTCCTCGTAATGTTTATGGAACAGGTCAAACAAAACAATCAGTCGGTGTTTACACCAGTAATTTTAGGAATCGTTTTGAAACAAGTGCTCACCTACTTCATTATCCACAGAAGCCACTTATAACAACACGGTTAAGTAAATACGCTTTTATAGACAAATTGCCTACAGGTATTAATGCGATTGTGGCAATCGCATCCTATTCAGGATATAATCAAGATGATTCTGTCATCATTAATAAAAGTTCGGTTGAGCGTGGTCTATTCGCGTCATCCTATTTTAAAACATACGATGATAAAGAAATCATTGATAAACGGGTACAATCACAAGATTTCTTTTACAATCCAAATGACGAAGAAAATAGTGGGGATGTGTCTAAGAAAGCCGAATACAATTATAATACTGTCAATGAAAATGGTTTAGCAACCGAAGGAGACTATGTTAATGACAAAGACGTTTTAATCAGTAAATACACTAAAGTTGGTAGTGGATCTTCGGCTTCTCTAAAGGATGAGAGTGTATGTGTAAAGATGGATGGATATGGTGTTGTAGACAAAGTCTTTAGTGATTATTATAATTCAGATAAACAAAAAATGGCGCGTGTTAGAATTTGTACTTACAGAAATCCGTCATTAGGGGATAAATTCGCTAGTCGGCACGGTCAGAAAGGTGTTATTGGGTTAATGTTACCACAAGAAGAAATGCCATTTACTAAAGATGGTATCGTTCCAGATATTATAATTAATCCGCATGCGATTCCAAGCCGAATGACTTTGGGACAATTAATAGAATGTGTGATGGGAAAGGCATGCTCAATGATAGGAGCTTACGCTGATGCAACACCTTTCACTAATATTGACAACAATGAAATATTTAATATATTAGAAAATCGTTGTGGGTTTAATAGACACTGTGACGAAATACTATACAGTGGTATAAACGGAAAACAATTGTCGTCAAAAATATTTATTGGACCTACCTACTACCAACGTCTTAAACATATGGTTAAAGATAAAATTAATTCTCGCGCTACAGGGCCATTGTCGTTGAAAACACGACAACCGCCATCAGGTCGTTCAGCTGGTGGTGGATTAAGAATTGGTGAGATGGAACGCGATGCTATATTATCACATGGCGCATTACAATTCTTGAAAGAAACGATGATTGAACGGTCAGATAAATATTCCACATATATAAGTTCTTATAGTGGTATGACATCTATTATTGACCCTTCTAATAATAAACATGTGTGTCCATCTGTTAGTGGACCACTTGAATTTAATGAGGAGATGGAGTTGCAGACTGATAATAGTAGTTGTGATATAGTTAAAGTTAATATTCCATACAATACACATTTAATGATTCAAGAATGTAATGCTATGGGAATATCTTTTAGATTAATATTAGATAAAGAAGGAAATTATGAACGTATAGATGTTCCAACTAAATCTAAGAACTTTGAGTTACAAGATGTGGATAAACGCAAATTTCTTTTAGGTAAAAAAGAACAAAAGAAAAAGAAAATGATTCCAAAATCCAAGAAAAATAAAGAAAAGTTCTTTACACAATTAAATAACAATAAAGTTATAGTGTTAAATATAATTGATAGTGTATCCAAAAAAGATATTCAACTCTTATTTGAATCTGTTGGACCTATATTTGACCTAAAAATGAATAAAGATAACACAGCAATAATAGTTTATACAAATGATGAACACGCAAAACAAGCAATAAATGATTTAAATAATGTATTGCTTGACAACCAACGTATAGTTGTTTCTTTGTATGTGCGGGATTACAATCTTCCATATTTAGAACCATTAGATTTAACGAGTGAAGCAGCTCCATTAGCTTATGGAAGTAATGGTTGGGTAAGTCAGGTGCCTTATAATTATGGTGATGAAGAATATGTTCCACATTCTCCTAAATTAGATTCTTCTGGTGCCGGTGCTGGTGCTAACGCATCTACACCATCTTACGAATCATATTTGCCTCAATCACCAGATTACACACCTCAATCGCCAGATTACGGTGCTAAAACACCAGATTTCAGCGTACAATCGCCAGTATTTGATTTAACACAAGACAGTTCAAAAGTAGAACAATATGATTATGGTGATGAAATGCCCGCAGAATATGGTAGTCCAATAGATAATAAATTTAAAGGTTCAGTTATTGATTTTGATGCTCCAAGTCCAGATTACACCCCCCCTAAATCATTAGCAGATGACAAACAAAGTAAGTCATTAGAAGGTGGAAGTATTAGTGAAACATCCGATGATGATATTAAACATATTAATATAGATTTTAATAAAATGATTGATAGTAAACAGAAACAAAGTGGGGGAGGAGGTGGAAGTATAGATTTTGGAGAAATAAATTTAAGCAACGATAATTTATTAAGTGACGATGGATTAGTAGGGTCACACACAGAAGATTTAAGTAATATTGATGCACCTACAGATTCATTAAGTGGTGGTTCGGGTGAATTGAATTTTTCTGATTTAAATTTAACTGAATCTTTAGATGCTGTTAATTTAGAATCAGGTTCTAATGGTGGAACAGTCTTAAATGAAGTAAATTTAACTGATTCTTTAGATGCTGTTAATTTAGAATCTGGTTCTAATGGTGGAGCAGGCTTAAATGAAGTAAATTTAACTGAATCTTTAGATGCTGTTAATTTAGACTCTGGTTCTAATGGCGGAGCAGGGTTAACTGATGTTAATTCAGCTGATACAACTAATTTAATTGATAATATAGAAATTAATTTAAATGAAATTAAATTATAATAATTATTAAATAATTATTAAATAATTTATTTAAAATATAAAAATTATTTTCTAAGTATATTTTATAAAATGAAAGCAGTTAAGATGAACTTAAATATGGATGTTGTCAATTGTGTATTACTTGTTGTTATTTTAGCACTTGTTATCTACTGTGTTGTTAAACAAAATGAAGAACATAAACCATAATTAGATTAATTAATCTGCGTGTATGCACTTTTAACCTTATTTTTTTTTACATATTTTGTTGTAACAGTACTACAAGATAATATTATTACTAAACTCATAATGATTAATGAATAATAAATAAATGCGATGTTACCAATGATCCAAAATACTAAAGGTGGACTAAATAATAATACATTTATAATTGTAAGAATAATAGCTTTCTCTTTAGTGCGTTCTCTCATTCCATCTCCATTACCAATAGATGGAATATCAAAATATTTATCTATAATTTGTTTTGCTATATATGATATATAAAACATGGATGAAAACAATATGAAGAATAATCCCATTATTAGAAAAAAATTTAATAAGGAACACATATAATTAAGCTGGCTACTACTTACACATTCAGTATTATTATAAAAACACTGAGTATTTATATTACAGGTTCCACTATTATTAACATTATATAGACTATGAGTTACACTATAATTCCCTAATAGATTCGTATTAGTTGTAGTATTACACCATTGACATAAAGGATTATCGATACAACTACTTAATGAATTAAATTGTTGACATACATGCGCATTACCTTTAGTGGCAAAACTTGCAAAAATTAGATACAAATACATTTATTTAAGATAATGTAATTAATCTTTAGATAAACTTTTAAAAAAAGTTTTAACAAAATCTAATCTTTTTTTTAATTTTTGGTCAACCTTTTTCTTAAAAAGGTTCTTTTTCTTAATATTATTTTCTATGCTTATAGTATAAAAATGGGAAGATTGAGTCGGAAAAATTTGCGTTCAAAAAAACGGAATATTAGGTCAATTCGTAGAATAAGTTTAAGAAAAAGAAAAGGTAGAATAAGTAAAAAAATGAGAGGAGGAACCAAATATAGAAAAAGAAGACGTAGAATAAGTAAAAAAATGAAAGGTGGTTCTGGTACTCTTGATTTGTCTAAAGTAACACCCCTAATTGAAACACAAATAACTTCTTATCCTATAAATAGAAGAGGATACAGGACATGTCCTCCTAATATTAGTTTATTTGGTAGAACACCATCACCAATAAATTATGAGTTATTAATATCAGTGGATAATAATAAACCTGATGAAAAGAACGTAATTACACAATTACACCCAAACGGCAACCCATCAAAAATATATATTTCATCAACAGCTATAGTACCTCCAGGTACAGGTACAGGTACAGGTACAGGTACAGGTACAGTCAGAGAACAAGCAATTGTTTTATTGAAAGATAGGAATCCAGTTAATATAGAAGGGGGATGTTTTCATTCTTCATTTGGTGAAGATGATGGTAACGGTAAAAAATTATTCCCTATTTTGAGTAAGAAAAAGACAGAAACATGGAAATATATGGAAGACACAAATGTTGAAATAGCACCTTACGAAAAACAATTTTTGAACAGTTTGCTGTCCGACAAGGGGGACCCTACTGTCCTTCCTACTGTCCCTCCTAATGTATGTGTATTTACTCCATATACTCCAATGGTTATATTAGGGAAAGCTGGCAGCTCAGTATTAAAAGATATTAATTTTATACATGCTATAGGACAAGCAGGAGATTCACCTACACAAGTTGATATGGCTTCTATATTATACGGATATTTAAAAAAAAAAAAACAAGGGTATACATTAACAGAATTAAAAACAGATATACACAATATTAATGCAGTAATGAATGCAATTCCGGATCATCACAAATTTAGTTTTAGTGATTGGAACACTATAGGCGATGCTATTAAAGCACTACACAATTTAAAATTAAATGTCAATACTCAAACGTTAGGAGTACCAACAGAAGTACCAACAGAAGTACCAAACAAACTGTTAAATGCTTATTATACTTTAATGAAACCAAATATATTTAAAATGGATGGTCGCTCAGATGAAGAACATGCAACATTTAAAGAATTGGAAGGAAAAGCAAATGCAGTTATTGATAAATATATTAAGAAACTCGAAGGAGACGATACTAATGATGCTCCTACTGCTCCTACTGCTGCTCCTACTGCTGCTGCTGTTGATATATCAAAAGGTCTGAATGAAGAGGATTTAACCGATTCATACTTATCTTACGACATTTTTAAAAAAATATATGATTTTCAAAAACATATGATAACTATGTCTTTAGACTTATTAAAAAATAAAGACCCGTCTCTAAGCTACGCACAAGCTGCTGCTGCCACTCCTAATACTCCTAATACTCCTAATACTCCTAATACTCCAAATATAAAGGCAATATTTTTAACTGGTGTTGGAACAGCAGCGTTTGGGTTTCCACTATATAGTAGTGCATATAAGAAAGGTTATAATCTATATGATAAAATAAGAAAGAACATATTAGAAAAAATGAAGTTGACGCCTAAATTTGAAACTAAATCATTATTTGGTTGTGGTAGGTATGGAAACACTAAATATTTAGGGACATATAAAGGAATTCATGTATTCGATGGATATACCTTTAATAATCCATTATTTAAAGGGAATGATGCTAATATTTTTAATAAAGGTGGATTTATTATAAATGATAATGATTGTGAACCTTTTAGTGTGGACATAGGAACAGTGATTGAAAAATTACCAAAAGAAACAAAAATAATAAGATTGGAAGAATGTTGTTTTATGAATGCGTGGGATCCATTGTCTAATGGTGGGAATGGAAATTATGGTGATGAATCATTAGATGGTTTTATAGGTTCAGTAACAGATATTGCTTTCAGATGTAATCCATCTTTATATCCTGATGAATCAATCCATTATGTAGCTTATAACAAAACGTAAATAATAGTTTTTGATCTAAACTTTTTTCTAAAAAGTTTCTTTTTTGGTCTAAGCTTTTTTCT